>JAABUP010000250.1_pt1 | contig 119085 bp, 113 predicted proteins | sample 5559201 | NCBI WGS metagenome assembly JAABUP01 (sample SAMN10711887, study PRJNA513373) | rock metagenome | isolation source: Antarctica rocks | place: Antarctica | reverse complement strand
CAATCCGTACCCTGACCAGCCTGCTCAACTGGTCAACCTGGCGACGACGACACCAAGCCCGAGCCCGAGAAAGCCACTACCGAAGACGAGAACACAATCATAACGATCTACGGCTGTCGTACTAGTCGGCGTCGGCGTCCCGGACCTGCGCATCATCGGTGTCGGCGTCCTGGATCCCCCGGGCGGCGTCGGCGTCGAACCCGGCTGCGGTGACCGCCTCGACAATCGCCCGGGCGACCGCCTGGCCGGAAAGTCCCTGTTCGTGCAGGATCTGCTGCCGTTCCCCGTGGGCCAGGAATTCCGGCGGCAAGCCGAAGGTCAGCACTGGGGTTCCCAGCCCCTCGTCGGCCAGTTCGAGCGCGAGGCGCGACCCAACGCCACCCACCCGGACGCCGTCCTCGACGGTGGCGACCAGGCGGTGTTCGCGCGCCAGCTCCACCAGCGCCGGGTTGACCGGGAGCACAAAGCCGGGGTCCACCACGGTCACCGAAATACCTTGTGCGGCAGCTCGTTCGGCGACGTCGACGGCGGTAGCAGCCATGGCACCAACGCTGACCAGCAGCACGTCGCGCCCGCTGCCCCTGGCCAGTACGTCGACTCCGCCGATGCTGTCGATCGCCTCGATATCCGCGCCCACCGACGCCTTGGGGAAGCGCAGCACGCTGGGACCATCGGTCCGGGCCACGCAACCCCGCAGCAGCGAGACCAATCGGGTGGCATCTCGCGGCGCGGCCAGGGCAAGACCGGGGACCAGCTGCAGGTAGGACAGGTCCCACATCCCGTTGTGGCTTGCGCCGTCCGGACCGGTCACCCCGGCCCGATCCAGCACGATGGTCACCGGCAGCCGGTGCAGGGCGACGTCCATGAGCAGCTGGTCGAACGCCCGGTTGAGGAAAGTCGCATACAGGCAGACGACCGGCTTCATCCCCCCCATCGCGAGGCCCGCGGCTGAGGTCATCGCGTGCTGCTCGGCGATGCCCACGTCGAACACGCGCGTCGGGAAGGCAGCGGCAAAGGGCCCCAGCCCGACCGACGCAAGCATCGCGGCCGTGACCCCGACGACCGTCGGGTCCTCCCGCGCGATGCGCAGAATCTCTTCGGAAAACACGTTCGTCCACTGCCGACCGCGGGCAGTCTGCACGCCGGTCAATGGGTCGAACATCCCGGCCTGGTGCAGACAGTCCGCCTCGTCGTTCTCCGCCGGCTGGTAGCCGAATCCCTTGCGAGTCACGGCGTGGACGATGACCGGCCCGCCGTAGTCGCGCGCCGTGCATAGCGCTGTTTCCAGGGCAGCCACGTCATGACCGGGGATCGGCCCGACATATTTCAGGCCGAGATCCTCGAACATCGCCTGCGGCGCGACGAGGTCCTTCAGCCCCTTCTTGATGCCGTGCAGGGCCTCGAACAGTGGCGCTCCGACCAGCGGGGTTCTGGACAGCACCTGGCGGACCACGTCAAGGGTTTGCTCGTATCCCTGGCTCACCCGCAAGCGGGCCAAATGATCGGCGAGGCCGCCGATGGTCGGGTCGTAGGAGCGACCGTTGTCATTGACCACGATCACGACCGGACGGTCCCGGGCCGCGGCGATGTTGTTCAGGGCCTCCCAGCACATTCCGCCGGTGAGCGCGCCGTCGCCGACAACGGCCACGACCCGGCGCCCTGCCTCCCCGCGCAACGCGTAGGCCTTGGCCAGACCGTCGGCGTACGACAGGGCGGTGGACGCGTGGCTGTTCTCGATCACGTCATGCTCGGACTCGGTCCGGCTGGGGTAGCCGGACATGCCACCTGCCTGCCGAAGCGTGTCGAACCCGCCAGCGCGACCGGTCAGGATCTTGTGTACGTAGGCTTGGTGGCCGGTGTCGAACAGGACGCGATCGTGCGGTGAGTCAAAGACCCGATGCACCGCGACCGTCAACTCGACCGCACCGAGGTTCGGCCCCAGATGACCGCCGGTCCGGGACACCTTCGCGACGAGGAAGTCGCGGATCTCGGCGGCAAGGGTGACGCACTCGGTGGGGCTCAACCGACGCAGGTCGGCCGGCGATGTCACCCGTTCCAGCACCGTCACCCGAACAGCGTACGTCGGGGCGGCCGCTTCGCACGGCTCACAGGGGCTCCACGAAGGACTCGCCGACCAGGGCGCGGGCTAGCAGGTCGGCGGCACGCTGCGCCGCCGCAAGGCGCCGACCCTCCCGCTCATAGACCGCGAGCAACTCCTCCACCGCCGTCTGCGCCACCACCTCGCGTAGATCGGCCCGCGCGGTCCGGTAGCCGGCGCGGCACGCCTCCACGGCCCCGGCCAGCTGTTCGCTGGCCATCCGCGCCAGCAGCACCGGGTGACGACGGAGCACGTCATAGGCCCGAAACTCGGGTGGGCAGTGGTCCAGTAGCCAGTTGTGCGCCGTGCGGGCGAAACCGTCGGTCCCTGGCGGGTGCACCGTCGGGGGCCAACCCGGGGGGGTCCACGCACCTGTCACCGGTCCGGCTCCAGCAGTGCGACGCACTCGACGTGATGGGTCATCGGGAAGCAGTCGAAAGCCCGCAGCGCGGCGAGGCGCCAGCCGTGGGCGACGAAGGTGGCCACGTCGCGGGCGAGGGCGGCCGGGTCGCAGGCCACATACGCCACCGCGCGCGGCTGCATCGCCACCAGCGACTCGACTACCTCCCGGCCGGCACCGGCGCGCGGAGGATCCAGCACGATCAGGTGGATGGGGCGCAGTTCGGGACGCTGGTCGGCCGCCACGGCCTGCGCAACTTCGCCTTCCCACACCTCCACCCCTAGCGATGCGGTGTTGAAGACCGCATCTGAGGCGGCGCGGTGCCCGGACTCCACGGCGATGACCGATGTCCCGGCGGCGGCCAGCGCCGCTGCGAACACGCCGACCCCCGCATAAAGGTCCAGGGCCCGCTCCCCGGGCTTGGGCGCCAGCAACGCAAGGACCGCCCCGGTCAGCACATCGGCGGCGGCCGGGTGCACCTGCCAGAACCCGGTCACCCGAAACTGACGGCCGCCCGAGCGCTCGGTCAGCGCCCCAGGTCCCTGCACGACCGGTGCCCCGCGGCTGCGGTGCCGGGTGAGCCGCGTTCGGCCGGTGCTGTCGACGACCACGTCCACCGCGACGCTCCCCCGCCAAGTCCGGCCGGGTACGTCGAGTTGCGTAATGGCCGGATGCGCGATGCGGCACCGGTCGACCTTAATCACCTCATGCGACTGATGCGCCCGCAGCCCGGCGCGCCCGGCCGCGTCGACCCCGTAGCTCACCCTGGTCCGCCAACCCAGGCCCTCCCCCTCACCCCCACCGACCTCGGGTAGCCCCTGCACACGGACCGGCAGGTCGATTCCGGCCAGGCGCTGCAGCTGTTCGCGGACCACGCCGGCCTTCCACGAGCGTTGGGCCTCGAGGGATGCGTGTTGCAGGTCGCAGCCGCCGCACAGCCCGGGGCCGGCCCACGGGCAGGGTGGGCTCACCCGATCCGGTGAGGCAACCAGGACCTGCACGGCGTCCGCCCACAGCAGCCGCTTGCGGTGCCGGGTGACGATGGCGCGAACTTGCTCACCGGGGAGGGCGTGTCGCACGAAGACCACTCGTCCGTCGGGTGCGTGGGCCACGCACGCGCCGCCGTGCGCGGGGGCGCCCACCTCCAGCACCAGCTCGGTGGGTCGCGCCGGCTCGGCGGCGGGCGTACGTGCGGTAAACCGGTCGGTATCGCCGTTCACACCTCGTGAGCCTCGAGATCTAGCTCGAACGGGTGCTCATCCCGGCCGCTTGCCTGCAGCTTGTAGGGCACGCTGGTCACCATCACACCCGGCTCGGACAACAACCTGGTCTTGAGCCGCAGGGGGCTCTGGTTGTGCAGGACCTGCTCCCAGAACCGGTTCACGACATACTCCGGGATATACACCGCGACCACGTCGCGCGGGGAGTCGCGGCGGACATCGCGCACGTAGTCGATCACCGGCCTGGTCAGTTCCCGGAACGGCGATGCCAGCACGGTCAACGGGATCGGGATGCCCCGTTCCATCCACTCACGCTGCAACGCGTCGGTGTCTCCGTCGTCGATGCTGACCGTCACCGCCTCCAGCGTGTGGGGCCGGGAAGCGCGGGCGAACGACAGTGCCCGCAACGTAGGCGAATGCAGCTTGGAGACCAGGACAACGGCATGCACCCTGCTCGGGAGCGTCGGCGGCCCCGGGTCCGGCGCGAGCTGCTGCGACACCCGCTGGTAGTGCCGCCGAACCGATCGCATGAGCAGGAAGAGCATCGGCATGGCGATCACGACGATGTAGGCGCCGTTGAGGAACTTGGTGACCAGCACGATCAGCAGCACGGTTGCGGTGAACACCGCGCCAATCGAGTTGATCACCCGGCTGCGCTTCATGCGACGCCGACTCGCCGGGTCCTTTTCGGTGAGCAGGTGCCGATTCCAGTGCCGGATCATGCCGGACTGGCTATTCACGAAACTGACGAACACGCCAATGATGTAGAGCTGGATCAGCTTGGTCGGTGAGGCATTGAAAGCGAAGATCAGGACCCCTGCGAAGGCCGCCAGCAGCAGCACGCCGTTGGAGTAGATCAGCCGGTCCCCTCGGCTTTTCAGTTGGCCGGGCAAGTATTTGTCCTGGCTGAGGATTGAGGTCAGTACCGGGAACCCGTTGAACGCGGTGTTCGCGGCAAGGACAAGGATCAAGGCGGTGACGAATTGCACGTAGAAAAACAGCGGCGAATGCGCCCCGAACACCGCCTGCCCGATCTGGGCGAGTACCGTCTTGGGTTGCTGGCCGGCCGGGAGGCCGATCAAGTCTCCTGCCTTCTCGGTCACGTGGACCTTCGTGGCGAGCGCGAGAGCGGTGACCCCGACGAACAGCGTGATCGCGATGACGCCCAGAAGGGCCAACGTCGCCGCGGCGTTCTTGCTTTTCGGGGGCCGAAACGCTGGCACGCCGTTGCTGATGGCTTCAACGCCGGTCAGAGCGGTGCAGCCCGAGGCGAAACCGCGTAGCAGCAGGAACACCAACGCGAAGCCGGTGAGGTGTGCGCTGGTCGGACTCACCTGGTAGGAGGCGCTCGCGGCGATGGGATGGGTTCCGAAGACGAACCGCACCACACCGGTGATCAGCAGGATCCCGATCCCGACGATGAACGCGTAGGTCGGCACCGCGAACGCGGTGCCGGACTCGCGCAGGCCCCGCAGGTTGAGCATGGTGATGAGCGCGACCAGGCCCAACGAGATCAGCACCTCGTGTCCCTGCAGGCTGGTGATCGCCGAGACGATATTGGCGACGCCCGCGCTCACCGAAACGGCGACCGTCAGGACGTAGTCCACCAGCAGTGCGCTCGCCACCGTCAGCCCGGCGAACGGACCGAGGTTGGTCGTGGCTACCTCGTAGTCGCCGCCGCCGGAGGGGTAGGCGTGCACGTTCTGCCGGTAGCTGAGGATCACGACGGCCATCAGCAAGACCACCGCGCCGGCCAGATACCAGGTGTAGTGCAAGAACGCGATGCCGCCCGCCGACAGGACCAGCAAGATTTCCTCAGTGGCGTAGGCGACTGAACTCATCGCGTCGGAGGCGAACACCGGCAGGGCGAGCTTTTTCGGCAGCAGGGTTTCGCCAAGCGCTTCATTGTTCAGTGGGCGCCCGAGCAGCAGTCGTTTGAGCAATCCGGTTCCGAGAGCCATAGCGGCGCTGAGCCTAGAGCAGGGCATCCACGCGTGCCCGGGGGCGCGCTGGGGGCGGTTAGGCTCGGGCGGCTCCGTCCATCGATCGGAAAGGCTCCTGGCGTGCACGTCGTCATCCTCGGTTGCGGACGGGTGGGGTCCGCGGTGGCCAACAAACTCGTGAGCCGAGGCCACAGCGTCGCGATCATCGATCAGGAGGCTGCCGCCTTCCGTCGCCTGGGTGAGGCCTTCCCTGGTCGGACCGTGACCGGCGTCGGGTTCGATCGGGACACCCTGATGGAGGCGGGCATCGAACAGGCGGCCGCATTCGCCGCCGTGTCCAGCGGGGACAACTCGAATATCATCGCGGCCCGCGTCGCCAGGGAGACCTTCGCCGTCGAGACCGTCATCGCCCGGATCTACGACCCGCGCCGGGCGGAGGTCTACGAGCGGCTCGGCATCCCGACGGTGGCGACCGTTCGGTGGACAGCAGATCAGATGATCAGCCGGCTGCTGCCCGAGCGCGTGATCGAATGGACTGCCCCTTCCGGCGACGTGGTCCTGGCGCAGCTGCCCGTCGACCCGGGCTGGGTGGGCACCCCGGTGACCAAGCTGGAGGAGGCGTTGGCCGTGCGCGTCGTCTGCCTGAACCGGCTTGGCGCCGGGCTGGTTCCCGACCGCCGGTTGGTCGTGCAGGACGGGGATGTGTTGCATGTGGGCGTTGCGCACGATCGCGTCGATGCGGTGACCGAAGCACTCGCGACCGGACCCAGGGAGAAATCGTGACCAGCTTGAAGGTGGCGATCGCCGGCGCCGGGAACGTGGGGCGCTCGATCGCCGCGGAGTTGCTGCAGCACGGACATCAGGTGCTGCTGATCGAGCGGGACCCGAAGGCGCTGAAGGCAAACTCGGTACCTGACGCGACCTGGCTGAACGCCGATGCGTGCGAAATCGCGGCGCTCGAGCAGGCCTCGCTCGGTGAGTTCGATGTGATGGTGGCTGCCACCGGCGACGACAAGGTCAACTTGGTGGTCGCGCTGCTGGCGAAGACGGAGTACGGAGTCGCGCGGGTCGTGGCACGGGTCAATCACCCCAAAAACGAATGGCTGTTCAACGAATCGTGGGGGGTTGACGTCTCGGTGTCCACGCCGCGGATGCTGACCGCACTGGTCGAAGAGGCGGTCAGTGTCGGCGACCTGGTCCGGTTGCTGCAATTCCGGTACGGGGGGGCCTCCCTGGTGGAGATCACGCTGCCGCAGGACGGCCCGGTCGTCGGTCACACCGTCGGGGAGGTGCAATTGCCGGAGGACACCGCCCTGGTGGCTATCCTTCGCGAAGGTCGGCTCGTGGTCCCGTCCGCTGACGTCCCGCTCGAGGCGGGCGACGAACTGCTCGCCGTCACAAGCAGCGCCGCCGGTGAGGCTCAGCTCGGCAAGGTGCTCGGCGCCTCCTGAACGGGGGGCGCGATGGGCGCCGGCAGCGCGGCCAACGCCCGGCGTAGCAACACATACGACGACCCGACAGCGATACCCCACAGCGGCCAGCCCATCGCGAGCTTGGCGGTGGCCAGCAAGCCCGTGCGGTGCGCCAGGTAGAGCGAACCCTGCACGCCGGCTCTGGCCGCGAACATGGCCGCCCAGATCAAGGAGGCGAGCGCGGCGGCCCTACGCACCTTGGGCAGTGAGCGCCACGCCGACAGGCGCGGCTCGACCACTGCCGCGATGTAGCCGATGAATGGCCGGCGGGCGAGAACCGAAGCTACGGCCAGTCCGGCGTAGAGCACGTCCAGCAGGATCCCGGGCAGGAAAAAGGCCGCAGAGGAATGCAGCTTGACGGCGACCAGAGCGGCCAGAGCAACCCCCACCAGTCCGGTTACGGTCTGCTGCAGGGACTCCCGCCGCGCCAGGCGCACCAGCGCGAGCACAACACCGGAGACGAGCGCGGCCGCGACGGCGGCCCGCAGCCCGCCGATCGCCAGGGCAATGACAAACACGGTGGTGGGAAGGCTCGAATCGACGATCCCGCGCACCCCGCCAATGGCCTGCAGCACCGTGTCCCGCACGCTGTCCGGCCCGTCCAGGATTTGCAGCGCCCCTCGCAGTCCGCGTTGCTGCGGCGGCGAGTCGTCGCCCTCAGGCTGATCGGCTTCGCTCACTGCGGCCGATTTGCGTTCGCTTCGCCGCTTCGCAGCTGCGCTCACGGCGTCCAACTTGCGTTCGCTTCGCCGCTTCGCAGCTTCGCTCACTGGGGCACGCGGACCAGCTCGTAGCGCGGGTTGAAGATGGTGCTTCGGCCTTCGCGCCGGGTCAGCCGGCCGTGCACGATCAGCGAGTGGCCGGCGTCGATACCGGCGATCGCACGGCGGCCGAGGAAGACCAGGCGCACCGTGCCTGAGCCGTCGTAGAGGTCAACCTCGAAGGTTGGCGCACCGGCGAGCGGCGCCAGCCGGACCGAGCGCACCGTGCCGGCCACGCACACCTCCGAACCCTGGCGGCAGCGGCCGACCGCTGTCGCGCCTTCGCGCTCAGCTTGCTCCTGCAGCCCCTCGGCCTCGTGGGCGCTGTCACTGGCCGCGAGGCGATGCAGCATCCCGCGCAGCCCGCTCTTGTGGCCCGTCATGACGCCTCCCACCTGGCCTTTCCTCGTCTCGTTCAGGTTACCCGGCTTGGGCTACCCGGCTCGATTTGCGCTGCGCGGCACCCGCTAGGTGGCGAAGGGGTTCGCCCGCGCCAGCACCCCCGAGACCTGACCGTAGGAACCGGTGACCAGCGCTGCCCCCAGCACCAGCAGCAGCACCGCACCCACCACCGCGACCGGCCGCGCCAGCCGGTTCAACGCCCGGGCCAGCGACGGGCTCGCCGACACCGCCAGGCTGGCCACGACGAACGGCACTCCCAGCCCCAGGGCGTAGACGGCCAGCAGCAGTCCGCCCTTCGCGGCGCCCCCCTCGGTCGCCGCCAGGCTCAGCGTGGCCGCGAGAAATGGCCCCACGCACGGGGTGAAGGCGGTCCCGAACACGACGCCGAGCAGCAGCGGAGCGAACGCCGAAGGTGAGCGGGCCAACCGGGTACGGCCCCGATCGCCACTCGGCGCCAGCCGGGAGAGCCACCCAAATCGGGCATCGGCGAGCAACCCGGCCGCCAAGGTCAGGACCAGCACCCCGCCGATCCGTTGCACCGGGCCGCCGGTGGCCCGCACCGCCCCGCCCAGCGAACCGGCCGCCACCCCCAAGGCCACGAAGACCGCGGTGAAACCGATGACGTAAAGCACAGAGCCACGTACCAACCGGGCCGTTTGCGCTTCGGCGGAGACGCCGACGGCCGAGCCGGACAGCACCCCGACGTAGGCCGGCAGCAACGGCACCGTGCACGGTGCCAGGAAGGAGACCACGCCGCTGCCGAACGCCACGACCAGCGCGGCCGGCGTCATCAGGCGCTCGTCGATCTCATCAAGCGCCGAAGGTGAAGGTGTAGATCCGCAGCGCCGGGCCGCCGGGAAGTGGGCGCAGGACGAGCGTGTGGGTCCCGATCGCCGGCCCGGTGACCACATGGCGTAGATCCTGGCTGCTCACGCGCAGGAGGGTCCGGCCCTGAGGGTCGAGGCTGAGGTCGGGGCCGCGAAGCGCGGGTGGTACCGGATGCCCGTCGAGGGTGACCTGCACGATCACCGCGCCGGTGGCCTCGGTGGCGGTGAGGGCATACACATCCCGGGCGGTTTCGTGCAGCGTGAGTGCCGCGCCAGCCGGAACGCTGGCCCAGCGCGCGGAGCGCCGGACCGCGGGGTCCACGCTCACCGCCTGCGACGGGCCGCCCTGCTCGGTGCCGAGGTAGGTCTCGGGGGTGAGCCGCTCGCCGGCTATCGGCGGCCGCTCGCTGGTCGGCACCTGTCCCACGACCCGGCTCCCGGCGGAGCCCCCCTCGGCCAGCAGCGTGCGGACGGCACCCTCGATCTGGGCCTCATCGCCTTCCCCGACATGTTCGTAGCGCACGTTGCCCGAGCGGTCGGTGAGGTAGTTCGCCGGCCAGTAGCGGTTGCCGAACATGCTCCAGACGTTCATCTGCGGGTCCTCGGCGACCGGCCAGGTGACGTTCAGCCGGTGAATGCTTTCGGTGACGTAGCCATGCGGCTTTTCGAAGTCGAATTCAGGTGAATGGATGCCCACGATGACCAGCCCCCGGGCTGCGTAGGTCCGCTGCAGGTCCCGCAGGAAGCCGAACGTCCGCCGGCAGTTGATGCACGACGCGGTCCAGAAATCGACCAGCACCACCTTGCCGGAAAGCCTCGCGCCGGTGAGCGGCGCGCTGTTGTCCCACGCCGTCGCGTCCGTAAGCGGCGGCAGCGGGCCGTAGCCCGGGACGGGGCGCACCGCAGCCGCCCCGGCTTGGCCCTGCTGGCCGAGCACGGCCGCCACCCCCGCACTGGTGCTGGCGCTGGACGTGGCGATGACGGCCGCCAGCACCGCAAGCAGCGCCAACGCTCCGGCGGCGACGGCGGAGCGAAGGGGGGTCACCAGCACATCCTCGCTGCTGCGGAGCCGAAGCACTCACCTCGCCGGTCGCCCGTCATCAAATCGTGAGCAGGATGACGGCCCCACGGTCACCTGGTCTCGGTGATCTCCGGTCCGCGTTCGGGCAGGGAAAGGTCGGGCTGGCCGCTTGCCTGAGCGAGCTCGGCGGCTTGCGCGGCTTCGGCGGCCGCCGCCGCTGCCTGTTCGACTGCCTGCTTGGGCAGCGCCAAGGGCAGGGAGTCACGTACCGCCATGGCCTCGTCCCCGCGCGCAATCACAATGTGCCCGAAGGCGGCAACGACCAGGGGGTCCTTCGCGGGGTCCACAGCGGCCGCACCCTGCACCAGTCCCCGCAGGAACCAGCGCGGGCCGTCGACCCCGAGGAACCGGGCGGGTACGTACTGGCCAGCGACGTCGGTCGGGACGGTCGCTACCACCTCAGGCCCGTACGCGCCGTCGATGACCTCCGCCTGCCCCCCACCCTCAACGATGCCCGCGATGATCTCTTCGCGGATCTCCGCCCAGATCCCGCTCGACCGCGGCGCGGCGAACGCCATGACCTGCATTGCCGACTGCTCGCTGGCGACTGTGGCGGAGACCACCGTGCCGGCGCTTTGATCGACGTCGACCCGAACCTCCAACCCGTCTGTCACCGGCACGAACATGGCGCCCAGGTCGATCCGGTTGATGTCGTCGTCCGGCAGGTCGTCGACGTCCCAGGGACCCTCGGGACGCGGCGGGGGCCCCGGCGTGTCGGCCGCTGCGGCGACCCCTTCCCCGGGCCCCTCGTTGATCGCGTCGTCGTCCTCGGGCTGGCCTTCGCGTCTGCGCCGGAACACCCGCTACCTCCCGCTCGAACCGTGGCCGCGGGCGCCGCGGACCGAGTCCGGGAGCGCCGCTGCGGCCGTGAACACGCATTGCTCCACCCGCTGTACGACAAGTTGCGCGATCCGCTCTCCGGGGGGCAACGTGACCGGCGCGCGACCGTGGTTCACCAGCTCCACGAAGATCTCCCCGCGATATCCGCAATCGACGGTACCCGGTGCGTTCACGATCCCGATACCGTGCCGCTGCGCGAGGCCGGAACGCGGATGCACGAACCCGGCGTACCCGGGGGGCAGAGCCAGCGCGACGCCGGTCGGGACCGAGGCCCGCCCGCCCGGTTCGAGCGCGATCTCGACCGTGCAGATCAGGTCCGCACCGGCGTCCCCCGGGTAGGCGTATGCCGGGAGCCGCGCGGCCGGGTCGAGTAGGCGTACCAGGACCGGCACTGTCACGGGTTGTATTCCGGACGCTGATCGCCGAGCTGCCCGGCATGGCTCTTGTCCGCCAGGCGGCTCATTCTGCCGAGGGCCTCAACCGGGGCGTACTGGGTGAAATGCTCGAGCGGCACGACGACGAACAGGCCTGACGCCTCCGCGACCACCGGCCCCTCCGGCCCGTCGAGGCGTCCCTGACCGTAGGTGTACACCTTGCGCCCGGCGACCCCCGTGCACTGGGCCGCGATGTGCAGCCGTCGCCCGATCGGGACCGGGGCGCGGTACTGGGTCTCCAACTTCGCGGTCACCGCGGGAAGCGCCAGCAGCCACAACAAGAATCCGAGCGTCTCGTCGAAAGCGGTCGCGATGAGTCCGCCGTGGGCTAGCCCCGGCGCGCCCTGATGTGCTTGAGTGACCAGCAGCTGACCGGTGAGGGTGACCCCCTCGCCCGCGGTCGGTACCAGGTGCAGCCCTGCCTCCTGCGCCTCGCCGCAGGCATAACACTGGGCATAGTGGTGTGGAAGCACCGTGCCAGGCGCTGGGGCGTTGGCGGCCCTTTTCGGCGCGGCGGCGTCGGCGGGAAGCGGGAAGCCGGGAACGTCGGGGGGCGGCACGGCGCGACCTTACCGGCGACCCGCCGCGTGCCCCGGCCCGGCTCCCGTGCCAGCATCCCGGGGTGGGCTATCACGAGCGGCTGCGCGTGCCGGGGTGGTGGCATCTTGGCTCGCTGGGCTTCGGGGTCCTGATCGGCGGCGAGGCGGTGTTGTCGATCGACCCAACGGTGGCCGCCGTGGTGATCGCGGTCTTCGTGGCGCTGGCCGAGTTAATGTTGTGGTCCCTTGGTCGCCGGCAGGTGCTGGTCGCCGCCGGCAAGATCACCGCAGGTGAGTGGCGGCTGCCGGTCGCGGCGGTGCGCGGCGTCGCGCTCCTGTCCGCCGATCAGATGCGCACCGAGCAGCGCCGCGCCGATCCCAGCGTCTATCGGTGCACGGTCGGCTGGATCCAGACCGGGGTCTTGCTCGACGTTGACGACCCGCAGGATCGGCCCTTGTGGCTGCTCTCAGCCCGCGACCCGCACGCGCTGGCCCGCGCACTTGCCGACGAGGCGTGCTGACCGCTCGTTTACTGTTCGCCCCATGTGGGACAGGACGTGACCCTCGACGAGGATCTCGCCTGGGCCGGGATCAGCGTTCAGGCGCGGGCGCTGGCCGACGGTGAGGTGAGCTCCCATGAGCTGGTCACTACCTGCCTGCGGCGGATCAGCGTCGCCGACGATCGGCTGCACGCGTTTGTCGCGCTCAGGGCGGCGCAGGCACGAAGCGAGGCCGAGGCCGCGGATCGGGCCCGCGCCGGCGGCGACCCGCGCCCGCTACTCGGGGTCCCGGTGGCGATCAAGGACAACGAGGACATCGCCGGCCTGCCGACCGGGATGGGTAGCCGCTCCCCCGCCGGCCCCGTGACGGCCGACGGACCATTCACCGCCCGCCTGCGCCGGGCCGGGTGCGTGATCATCGGTAAGACCGCGATGCCGGAGCTGGCCCTCTGGCCGTTCACCGCGTCGCAGGCGCACGGGGTTACCCGCAACCCGTGGGACCTTTCCCGGACACCCGGCGGCTCCTCCGGCGGTTCCGCGGCAGCCGTCGCGGCCGGATTGGTGCCGTTCGCGACGGCCACCGACGGCGGTGGCTCGCTGCGAATTCCCGCGGCGTGTTGCGGCCTGGTCGGGCTCAAGCCCAGTTTCGGCCTGCTCCCGATGGCAGTTCACTGGTACGGGTTGTCCCACGCTGGCGTGCTGACTCGGACGGTCGCCGACTCCGCTTTGGCGCTGGCGGTGCTCGCGGATCTGCCTGCGGCGCCTCCACCTGGTCGGCTCCTGGTGGCGGTGTCTTCCAAGGCGCCCATGCCCACGCCGGTGGGCGTGGAGCAGGCCGCGGCGCTTGCCTTGGTCGCCGACCGGCTCAGTGATCTCGGACACCGGGTGGTGGCCACGGATCCGCCGTGGGGTCCAGGCACCTCGGCCGCGTTCGTGCCGCGGTTCCTGGCCGGCGCCCGGGATGACCTTTGCGCGTTGGCCGAACCGCGTGCTGCCGAGGCCAGGAGCCGGGCGGTGGCCAGGCTGGCGCCGCCTGCCGCGCTGGTCCGGGCCGCGCAGGCCTGCGGCGAGCGTCTGATCGCCGCCATGGAAAGCTTCCTGACCGAACACGACGTGCTGCTGCTGCCGATGCTCGCGCAGCCGGCGATACTCGCCGACCGGTACGTGGGCGTCGGCGCGGTGCGGACGATGCTGGGTGTGACCCGGTGGATGCCGTGGGCGCCCCCGCAGAACGTCACCGGTCAGCCCGCGCTGTCCCTGCCGGCCGGCCGCACCCCGGCCGGCTTGCCGCTCGCGGTGCAGCTGGTCGCCCGCCGCGGCCGCGACGCCGAGCTACTGGCCCTCGCCGCGCAGCTCGAGCATGTCGCGCCCTGGGCCCAGGACCGCCCGGCGAGCTTCGCATGAACCCGCAGCGCGCCGGACGTTTCCGGCCCGACCTGGCAGGCGCGCTCGCCGCGCGGCTGCGCCGCACGCCGCCGGGCCCGCTGCTGGCCGGCCGCGAGGCCGTCGTGGCGTTCTGCCCCGATCGCGGCGAGGCCGCGACTGTCGAGCTGCACCACGGCCGGCTCCTTGGCCGGCGCGGCGCCCCAGCGACGCCGGCCACCGCCACCGTGCGCGGGAGCGCCGAGGTCCTCAGCGCGGTACTCACCGGGGCCGACTCGGGGGTCAGGGCCTTTCTCGCCGGCGACATCACCGTCCGGGGTGATCTTGCCCTCGCCCTCGCCCTGGACGGGCTGTTCAACGAATTCGAGCAGCTGCCCGACCAGTGGCCCCGGGCCAGCCAGGTCACCGCGCATCACATCGCCACGGCTTACCTCGATGCCGGACCCCGAGACGCTCGGCCCCTGGTGCTTCTGCATGGGCTCGGCGCGACCAACGCCTCCCTGCTGCCGCTGTTGTGGAACCTGGCCGAGGACTACCGGGTTATCGCCCCTGACCTGCCCGGCTTCGGGGCATCGGCCGCTCCACGCGGGACATACTCGGCTGCCTGGTTCATGCCGTGGCTGCGGGATTTCTGCCGGCAGGTGGGGGCAACTCACCCGGTCCTGATCGGCAACTCCCTCGGCGGGCGGGTCGCCTTGGAGGCTGGCCTGACCCGGCCGGACGATTTTGCCGGCCTCGTGCTGCTATGTCCCGCGCCGGCCTTTCGCCGGCTGCGCCAGTGGGTGCCCGTCGTACGCGTCGTGCGGCCTGGGCTGGCCAGGGTCGCGTTCCCGGTCGGCCACCGGTTCGTGGTCGGCGCCATCCGCACCATGTTCGCCAAGCCAGATCGCCTGCCGCAACCCTGGTACGACTCCGCCGCCGATGAGTTCCTTCGGGTCAATGCCTCCCCCGCGCACCGGGTCGCGTTCTTCGCCACCATGCGAGCGATCTACCTTGACGAGGCCTTCGGCGATCGCGGGTTCTGGACCCGCTTGCCGTCCCTGACGCCGCCGGCGCTGTTCGTGTGGGGCGACCGCGACCGGCTGGTCCCGGCCTCGTTCGCGCGCCACGTCGACGCGGCCCTTCCAGGCGCCACCTCAGTCGTCCTCGAGGACAGCGGCCACGTCCCCCAGTTCGAGCACCCGGCCCGCACGGCTGCCCTCGTACGCGAGTTCCTGGCCAGCCTTCCCGGCTGAGCCCCGCGCACGTGGGAGTAGGTCCTTCGCCGCCCACGTTGCCCGCGTAGAGGATGGGCGGTGGCACTGCGCTCATCGTCGGAACACGTGGAGGTCACCATGGCCGAAGTCGTCCTGTTCCATCACGCTCAAGGACTCACATCCGGCGTCATCGGATTCGCTGACGTACTACGGGTCGACGGGCATACCGTGCACACTCCCGATCTTTACGAGGGCCGCACGTTCGAAACCCTCAACCAGGGCATCGCCCATGCCGAGGAAATCGGCTTCGGCGAGGTCCTCGAGCGCGGCGTCCAGGCGGTCCAGGGGCTGCCCGCCGAGCTGGTGTACGCGGGCTTCTCCCTCGGCGTGCTCCCCGCGCAGAAACTGGCGCAGACGCGGGCCGGTGCGCGGGGAGCGTTGCTGATCTATTCCTGCGTGCCGGTGTCGGAGTTCGGGTCGTCCTGGCCTGACGGCCTACCGGTGCAGGTCCACGGGATGGACGCCGACCCGATCTTCGTCGGCGAAGGCGACATCGACGCCGCTCGTGCACTCGTCGAGGAGGCTGACGACGCGCACCTGTTCCTCTACCCCGGCGACCAGCACTACTTCGCCGACAGCTCCCTGCCGTCCTACGACGCCGAGGCAACCGCGCTGCTGCTGGCCCGCACGCTGATTTTTCTCCGGTCCCGGTGAGAGTCGGAAATGGCTTGTCAGGCCGGGGTGGGTCCCAGTCAGGGCGGGGACGGCCGCGTCGGGTGCGTTGTACCCGCTCGCCGTCGGCGGCTGAGGCGAACGCCCAGCACCAGCGCGACGAGCAGCAGGAGCACGAGGCCGGCAAGGAGCGGGCCAACCGCGATCGCGCTTCCCGAACGAGCGGTGGCGGGTGCGGTGAGGTACCGAACGGTCTTGGTCGGGTTATTGACGATCACCGCGGCGACAGTCCCGAGCACCGGCAGCGCGGCTTGGTAGATGTCGGTGCCAGTCTGGAAGGTATTCAGCTGCTGCCAACCTTTGCCAGTGAGAACCTCGATCGCCACGACCTTGCTGGTCGCGGCGGGGATGCGGAGCAGCACGGTGAGGGCGCTCGGGGCGGCGCTCACGCTCACCGCTCCGGCCGTGCTGCTGGCCGCGACGGTGTAGGCGTTACCGGGAATCGTTCCGTCGGCCGGCGGCGTCGGCGCCCGGATGGGGCCAAGAGTCACGGTGACGAACTTCGCGGCTGGCCTGGTCCGCAAGCCGCCAGTGCCGACGAACGCCTGCGCCTGCGCCGTCTGCTCACCGGTGCTGATTTCCGCCGCGACGCTCTGACCGCTGTGGACGTCAACGCCGAGGCGCACCGAGGTGGGGGGCTTAGTCGGCTTGGCACCCGCGGGCGGGGCAACGTAGCGGTAGGGCTCATCGGGGAAGCCGACCCCGTCATACAGCGGGGGGCTGGCGGGGGCGGCGAGGATCCAGACCGCGCCGAGCAGCATCGCGCCGGCTAACAAGATGGCCGCAGCCCGTCTCACCGCAGCCACCAGCCCGCCAGGTCGGCCGCGGTGTGCGCCAGCCCCGGAGCCCACCACCCGTCCGTGGCCTGCCGCAGGCCGCCCAGGATTATGCCGACGGCCAGATCCAGCGGCAGCACGCCCGGGCCGTAGAGTGGTAGGTGGAGCAGCGCGAACGCCACGGTCGTGATCGCCAGTGCGGCGTTCGGCCCGCGGCGGGTGAGTAGCGCATCCCACAGCACGCCCCGAAGTAGGGCCTCCTCGGCGAGTGCCACCAGCACCACCACCGGCGCCCAGGCGGTGAATCCCGCCCCGAGGGGCGCCCCCGCGTGCCGCAGGTGCGAAAGGATGGGCAGCGCGACGAGCAGCAGCGCGCCGCCCGCCCCGCCGGCCAGCTCGCGCCACCCAGGGCGCCCTGGGCGCCAGCCGGCAGCGGCACAACCGATCAGCAGCGCCAGGCCGAACATGGCCCCCGCCAGCGGGTCCCGCGCCTTGGCCACACCGGCCAGGCCTAGCCGAAGCAGCAGCGCGCCCGCCAGCATGGTCAACAGCAGCAGCGGGCCGGCGGCGTGTCGGCCGGTGAGCGCCCGGGTGCTCACCGGCGGCCGGCGGGCTCGGGAGTAGTGGGCATGGGCTGGCTAGTCCTCGCGCCGGTGACGTCCGCGCTGAGGCTGGCGATCGCCTGGGCGGCCGGCGTTTTGGCGGCCCCGGTTTCGGTGAGTGGTTGGGCCAGTAGCCACAACGAGAGCGACGTGTAGGCGACCATGGCGATGATCCACGGATATTCGGCCCGCCGGGCGAGAGCCGGCGTGCGGCCGGTGCGGCCGAGTTGCCGGTGCGCGAGCACGACCGCGACGATGTGAACGGCGACGATCACCACGACATCGAGGTACCAGTAGAACCCGTTTGGCAGGAAGTGCGCGTGTACCTCGTAGGAGTCATTCAGCGGGAAGGGCAGGTGCAGGTTGGTCCCCGATCCGCCTGGAGCCCCCAACAGAGGTAAGATTAATTGCCCGTTCACTGAGATGTATTGCAGGTAGTGCGCGAGCAGGTAGCCGAACGCGATCGGAACAAGTGAGGGGAGCAAGCTCGAAAGCGTGGCGGTGATGCTGCGGTGTCGAGCACCCGCGGCGGACACCCCCACCGCGAACAGCGTGAACAGCGCGTAGATCGCCGCCACCAGGAGCAGGAAGCTCAGCGTCCGAAACGTCGCGATGCCCCCGGTGTTGCCGAGCGTGAAGGTTCGCTTTTCCAGGCCCGACCACTGGGGGGTGGATAGCAGCCCGTCGAAGGAGATCGACACCAGCAGGAGCAGGACGAACACGCTCCGGCTGACGGTAGGTTCGAACAGGGCTTCCAAGCCGCCCGCGAACCCGCGGCGGCCCGGGGCACCGAACCGGAACCAGCCCAGCCGCCCCCAGGTCGCGAACAGGACCGAGAACAACTCGCCACGTTGCCGCCAGGCCGGTGCACCGAACACCGCACCCATCACCAGGTTGACCAGGGCGTAGAGCACCAGCATGACCGCGATGAAACGAGGCACGGTGGTGCTCGCGTTGAACACCAACTCGGCGAGGGTGCCCAGGGCCGCCAGGACGGCGGCCGGCCACCAGCCGAGCCACCGTGGCCAGCCGACAATCTCCGCACTACCGAACAGGGCGATGCGAAGTCGCTGGCTATCGGTGAGTTGGGCGAGGTAGCCGAACGGGTTCGCGCCCGAAGTGATATCGCCGAACAAGCCACACAGCAGCGGAAGGACCACCCAGACATATACCCAGAACACCGTCGGCAGGACGTTCTCCGGGACCGTTTGCGATCCAGCCAAGCCCGCCCAACACAGCAGCCCCACCACCACCAGGCCGAGTGGACCCGCGACCGGACCGACCCGGCGAAGCGCCGTTTGGTCCTGGGCGGTCGCGTCCGGCGCGGGGCGCACGTGGGTCGGGAGGACCACCGCGAAGGAGGCGGCAACCACCGCGGCACCGCCAAGAATGAACGCCACCAGCGGGATGGGTAGCTCGTAGCGCGCACCAAAGGCATGCGCGAACAACCCCGGCACAAGGTCGTGCCCGGCAACAAGATCATGCATCGCGCGGGTTCCGTTCCTTAGGTGCTGAGCAGCTTGCTCATATCATGGGTGTAGTCGCTGACCTTGGTGCCGGGCAACCAGACCAGGCGGGCCTTCTCATCGGAGGGGGAAAAGGCAATGACCTGCGCACCGTGGGTGTCCGTGACTTTCCCGCCGGGCTCGGTCTGCGGAGTTTCCGCGACGACGCCGAACTGCTTGGCCGCGGCCTGCACCGTCGGCAGAGCGCCACTGAGGCCGACGAACTTGCGGGGCACACCTGCATCGAAGTTGTTCAGCCAAGACCGCAGGAGCTTCGGGGTGTCGTGCGCTGGATCGGTGGTGATGAACAGAACCTGAACCTTGTCTCGATCCGCGACGGGCAGCTTGCGTACCGCGCTGCCCAGGTCGGCCATCGTCGTGGGGCACACGTCGGGGCAGTTGGTGTAGCCGAAATAGACGACGGTCAACAGTCCCTTGGCGCGCTGCTGTAGTCCAAAGCTGGTTCCGGCGGTGTCTGTCAGGCTCACCGCCGGTAGCGGAACCGGGTCACTCAACTGGCCGCCGACGTAGGCAGATGCGCTGGTGAAAGGGCCGCATGCGGCCAAGGCCGCCAACGTGAGACCGGCGAGGATCACCGCGCCGCCGCGTCCGCAAACTGTCATGGCAAGGCTCCAATGTCGGTGCCGCGGCAAACCGGCCGTACGCGATGGCCGCCAAGCGCGGGCTGATGAACGAGGGTGGCTGGGCCGCTCAGCGGCCGGCAGCGGCCAGCGGCGGTCCGCGCACCCCGAGCGCGCCCTCCCACAGTCGGCCCGTCGCCACGGACCGACGGGCGAGTGTCGCGATTGGGGTTGCGAGCCGCCGCGGCTCGACTCGCGCCAAGCGATGCAGGCGGCCGAATGCTGCCCGCAGCAACGCCGCGAGCCGCCAGGCCACCCGCTCCCCGCGGCGCAACACGAAGGCCAGCATCACGGCGGCGAGCAGATGGGCGCACAGCATCGGGATCGAACTGACCCACAGCGCCGGCGCGGGGTGGGTCGGTGCACCGGCCAGCCGCCAGCCCGCGCCGCCCATCGTGAGAGCCGGGCTGATGGGCTGCTGGTGACACAGGAGCAACGCTTGGGCCGACCACAGGTCGCCGTGGCGACCGGCGGCGCTCACTGCGAAGGCAAGGTGTCCACCGGCCTGCACCGTGAGGACCCCACCCACAATCGTGACCAGGCCCCGTTCCGTTCGGGCAACCAGCCGAGTGAGCAGGGCCACCGACAAAAAGCAGCCAGCGAGCAGCGGGCCACCGGGAAGTCGGCCACCGCCAAGTAGGTGCGCCAACAGCGCGAGCCCGAAACTCGCCAGGCTGAATGCTCCCGCCCGTAACCACGGAGCCGGAACCCGCGAGCGCATGGGTGCAGCCTAAGCTGTCGCGACGAGGCGGTAGCCACAAGCCCGGCACCCGCGGATCGCCGTGCGGATCGTGAGTTTCACCGCGGCGAGCCCCTCGCCTCCGCGAGCGCCGCCGAGCGAGCGGGCTGCCTGCCCGGTGAGCCGGGCTACCTCGGCGGCGAACTCCGCCTGGAGCTGCGCGTAGAGCCCCCATTTCCCGCCGTCGGCGGCGGGGCTGCGTCATCGGCCAGTGGGGAGAGCCCTCTGGCCTCGCAGATCGCCTCGCTGACCTGTACGATCCGCTCGCTCACTGCGATGAACTCCTGGTAGGTGGCCAGTTCCCGGCGCACCTTCGCCAGCTCCGGGCCCACCAGCTGACGCCCTTTGGTCTTGCCACCGGCCACCGAGCGGGTCCACAGGTGCCGCGGCCCGTGGCCCGGATGATCGGGCTGCACGCAGAGGCAGTTCGACTTGCCGCAGCGGCGATAGTTCTCGGTGACCGAGCCGCGCCGAAAATCGCCGGTGTCGGCGAGCTGGGCATACAGCCGGGCTCGCTGGTCCTCCAGGTCGGGTAGCGATGCATCCACCGTCCGGTACCCCCCAGTCTGGTTGTGGGCCAGGACAACCAGACTCAACGAAGCCACGCTCAGGCCCTCGAGCACCTACGTTTGTGTCGCGCACCCCTCGACCACTTCCGGGCTTGTCAGATTGCCGGTTCATGGTTCAGGGTCATGGTGAGTTGGCCGCAGTGATGCCGACGTGGCGTCGCCGGGCAGCGTCCCGAAGGAGGGTTGATGAGACGACGGCTGATGTCGGGTGGTGCGGTGATCTCGTTGTTCGTGGCCACTGGGCTGGCGGGGATGTCCGGCGCAACTAGTGCAGCGACGCCCGGTGACCAACTTGTGACAAATGGGAGCCCGGGCACCCCGTTCCCGCAGAACAAGCAGAACGAGCCCGGCCTCGCTTTGGACCCGAACTCCCCGAACACGCTGGTGGCTGGGTCGAACGACGAGATCGATCTGGGTCCCTGCAAGGGTAGCTCCTGCCCGTTCACCCCAGGCGTCGGTGTCTCCGGGGTGTACTTCAGCTTCGACGGTGGGGGCAGCTGGTCCCAGCCCACCTACCACGGTTATAGCGACCGCACCGGCACGCCGGTCGCGAACGGGCCGATCGGGACGTTGCCCAACTACTTCGAAGCCGGCCTGGTAAGCGGGGGTGACCCCGAGCTGGCGTTCGGCCCCCGCCCGGATGGCCACGGCGGGTTCACCTACACGGGCGGCTCGCGGTTGTACTACGCGAACCTGGCCTCCAACTTTCCCGGCACCAGCACCACCGCAGGGTTTGAGGCGGTGGCCGTCTCGCACGCCGATAACCTCGCGAAAGCCGCTGCCGGGGACAACTCGGCCTGGTCGGCCCCGGTGATTGAGAGCAAGCAGAACGCGGCGCTGTTCAGCGACAAGGAATCCATCACCGCTGACAGCGCCCAGACGAGCCCGCACTTCGGGAACGTGTATGTGTGCAACGTCGCGTTCCGCGGGAAGGGGAAATCCTCCGCGGTGCCGGAGCCGGTCCTCATCGGCCGGTCCACCGACGGCGGCGCATCGTTCACGATCAGGCAGGCCACCGCGGCCACCGACAACAACCAGACCGGTGGCCGGCAGGGCTGCGCGCTGCGCACCGACAGCCACGGCAACGTCGTGCTGGTGTTCTCCGGGTTCAGCAAGCAGCTGAACAGCGGCGTGTTCTACCAGGAGATCTCGCGCGACGGCGGCAGCACCTTCAGCCGGCCGGTGGTCGTGGCCAAGACCGCCGGGATCGGCCAGTTCGACCCGGTGCAGGGCCGGTTCACCATCGACGGGGTCGCCGGCAGCAGGACTGACGTGTTCCCCAGCCTGGACATCGCCAACGGCGCACCTTCGGGCACCGACGCCACCAATGAGATCGTGCTGTCCTGGGCCGATGACCGGGCCGGGCAGAACCAGGAGAAGGCGTACCTGGAGTACTCCACCGACGGCGGGGCCAGCTACAGCGCGCCGAGCGCGGTCTCCGATCTGGCCGAGGGTCGGGCGAACCAGCCGGCCATCGCGATCGCCCCGAATGGCAGCGAGATTTACCTCACCTACAACGCCTATCAGCAGCCGTGGCAGTCGACCACCACCCAGCCGCGGTTGATGGACGGCGTGCTGCGCAAGGCACCGGTCAGCGGGGGTACGCCAGGCCCGTTCGTCACGGTCCACACCGGTACACCCGGCGATGCCCGCGGATCCAGCTCGAACAGTCTCAGCGATGAATTCCTCGGCGACTACAACTACGCCGTCGCCAGTCGCACCAGCGGCGTAGCAGTGTTCAACGACGTCCGCAACGCCGCGGACTGCCCGGCGATCGACACCTACCGGCAGTCGCTGGTAACCGGCCCCGCGACAGCCAAGCCGGCACCCGCAACGAGCTGTCCGCCCACGTTCGGCAACAGCGACATCTACAGTTCCAGCTCGACGACCCCCTGATCGGCAGGGATATGGCCGGGCGGCTCGGGAGGTTTCTCCTCCCGGGCCGCCCGGCTGTTATCGCCGTTTCTGGCTGAGCAGCCGCTTGCCGGCACCCAGTAGGGTGCCCATTATGGCGATCTTTGCGCTCGGCGATCGTGTCCCGCAGATCGATCCCACGGCCTACGTGCACGAGATGGCAACCGTCATCGGGGATGTGCGGATCGGACCGGAGTCGACGATCTGGCCGGCCACAGTGCTGCGCGGGGACTACGGGACGATCAGGATCGGGGCGCGGAGCTCCATCCAAGACGGGACGGTGGTACATGCGACCGCCGACAAGCCGACATCTGTTGGTGATGACTGCGTGGTCGGCCACCTGGTGCACCTGGAAGGCTGCACGATCGAATCCGGCAGCCTGGTCGGGTCCAACTCGGTAGTGCTACACGACTGCGTCGTGCGCAGTCGCGCGCTGGTCGGCGCGTGCGCGCTTGTCCCGAACCGGATGGAGGTACCCAGCGGGGCGATGGCGCTCGGCGTGCCGGCCAAGATCCGGCTCGACGCGTCGCCATCGGAGCTGATCGCCGGGGCGGCAGCGCTGTATGTCTGGAACGGCCAGCGCTACCGGGACGAGCTCCGCCGGCTGGACTAGGACCCGGGGTGGTAGCGCACCACGCCGCCGGCTTGCGGCCGGAGCAGGCAGAACTCGTTGCCTTCCGGGTCGCGCAGCACCACCCACTCCTCGCCGTCGTAGACGTCCGGCGCAAGGGTCGCCCCCAGGGAAAGCGCCAGAGCCACCGCCTCGGTTATGTCGGCGGCCCGCAGGTCCAGGTGCAGCCGGTTCTTTCCTGCCTTTGCCTCGGGCACCTGCAGGAAGTCGATGTTGGGACCGTCCAGGTCATAGAGCCCGGCGTCCCCGTCATCGCTCACCTCTACCGGCGCGCCGAGCAAGGCTGCGTAGAAGGCGGCCAGTGCGGGCGGGTCGGCGCAATCGACGCAGATGGCGGCGAGACCCAGGACGCTCGAGGGCCGCGCTGGCGCGGGCAGCAAGGTGGTCATGTCCCGCAGCTTCGCACCTGGCTTCGGACACGGGCTGGCTCGGCCAGCTCAGGCCTCGTCGCCTAGCTCAGGCCTCGTCGGCCCTCAGTTGCGCCAGGAGGTCATGTAGCTCGTCGAACAGTTGCGCGGGCGCGGCGATCACCAGGCGGTGGCCGGCCGGTCGGCCGGCCAATCCCTCCACTCGACAGCCGGCCTCGGCGGCGATCAGGCCGCCGGCCGCCAAATCCCAGGGATGCAGGTTCTGCTCGAAGTAGGCGTCGACGTGCCCGGCCGCCGCGCTGCACAGATCCAGGGCAGCGGAGCCGAGGCGGCGGATGTCGCGTACGCGCGGGAGGAGTGTGGCGAGTACCTGTCCCTGCCTGGCCCGCCGCTCGGCGAGGTAGGAGAAACCGGTGGCGAGCAGTGCGCCGGCCAGCCGGTCCACGGTCGAGGGATACACCCGATGGCCGTTCCGGTAGGCGCCGCCACCGCGGCTGGCGGTCCACAGCACATCCCGGGGAACGTCGTATACCACGCCGGCCACGACCTCGCCGCGCATCTCGGCCCCGATGGACACCGACCAGGAGGGCAGCCGGTACAGGTAGTTCACCGTCCCGTCGATCGGGTCGATCAGCCAACGCAGCCCGGAGCCGCCCTCCCGCTCGCCACCCTCCTCACCCAGGACACCGTCGTCGGGGCGGGCGGCCAGCAGCCGGTTCACGATCAGTTCCTCGGCCGTTCGGTCCATCGCGGTGACGATGTCCGTCGGTGAGGACTTGGTGTCCAGGTCGGTCGCCATGCCGTCGCGGCCGGCCCGCAACAGCTTGCCCGCCTCGCGGGCGGCCTGGGTAGCGACATCGACCAGGGGGCCCAACACTGTTCCGGACCCCGACGCGATCGGGGGCGCCGTCGTGATCGGCGGCTCGGACGCCGTCACGCTTGGATGAGCTCGACGCGGTTGCCGAACGGATCAGGAACGAATCCCCGCCGCAGCCCCGGTATCGACGCATCCCAGGTGAACGTCGCACCAGCCTCCTCCAGCGCTACGACGAGCGCCTCGAGGTTGTCGACGGTCAAGCCCGGATGTGCCTTGCGCGCTGGGATGAAGCCCTCCTGCACGCCGAGGTGCACCTGGCCGCCGGACTCGGGCCCGCTGCCGGGGACCGCGAACCAGCAGCCGCCGCGGGAGGCCAACTCGGGGGGTTTCGGGATTTCCATCAGCCCGAGCAGGGCACCATAAAACGCCCGGGCCCGGTCCTCCCCCGCGCTCGGCATGGCCAGCAGAACGTGATCGAGGCCGGTGACCGCGGCCATCAGAGCAGCGACCGCAGTACGTACTGCAGGATCCCGCCGTGCCGGAAGTAGCTCTGCTCCCCCGGCGTATCAATCCGCAGAGTCACCGTGAATTCGGTGTTATCGGCGCGAACGGTTAGCGTGCGAGGCAGGTCCGCGACACCGCTGATCGAAAAGGTCTCGGTGCCGGACAGACCCAGGGATTCGGCGCTGTCCCCCTCGGCGAACTGCAGCGGCAGCACACCCATGCCGATCAGGTTCGACCGGTGGATTCGCTCGTAGGACTGGGCAATCACCGCCTTGACTCCGAGCAGCGCCGTGCCCTTCGCCGCCCAGTCGCGTGAGGAACCTGAGCCGTATTCCTTGCCGGCCAGGACGACCAGCGGGACTCCCGCGTCGGCATACGCCTGCGCGGCCTCGAAGATGGTGGTCTGCTCCCCGGTGAGGTGGTTCACGGTGACGCCGCCCTCAGTGCCGGGCGCCAGCCGGTTGCGCAGCCGGATGTTCGCGAACGTTCCCCGGATCATGACCTCGTGGTTGCCCCGCCGGGAGCCGTAGGAGTTGAAGTCGCCTGCCGCCACCCCGCGCTCGATGAGGTAGCGGCCGGCCGGCGATTCGCTCCGGATGCTGCCGGCAGGCGAGATGTGGTCGGTGGTCACGCTGTCCCCAAGGACGGCCAGCACCCGGGCCCCGGCCAGGTCCTGCACCGGCTCGGGTTCGGCGCTCATCTGATCGAAGTACGGCGGGCGCCGGACATAGGTGGACTCCGGGTCCCAGGCGAATGCGTTGCCGGCCGGGATGTTCAACGACTGCCAACGCGCGTCCCCCGCGAAGACATCCGCGTAGGAGGCGTCGAACTGGTCACTGCCGATCGCCTCACCGACGACCCGCGCCACCTCCTCCTCGCTGGGCCAGATGTCCCGCAGATAGACCGGCTCACCGCCGGTGTCGGTGCCCAGCGGCGAGGTGGTGAGGTCCACGTCCATGGTGCCGGCCAGGGCATAGGCCACCACCAGTGGTGGGCTCGCCAGGTAGTTCATCTTGATGTCCGGGTTGATCCGGCCCTCGAAGTTCCGGTTGCCGGACAGTACGCTGACAACCGCCAGGTCAGCCTCGTTGACGGCGTTGCTGACCGCCTCCGGAAGTGGACCGGAGTTGCCGATACAGGTAGTGCATCCGTACCCGACGAGGTTGAATCCGAGCTTCTCCAGATAGGGTGTCAGCCCCGCCCTTTCGTAGTAGTCCATGACGACCTTGGAGCCCGGCGCGAGCGTCGTCTTGACCCAAGGTTTGCTGGTCAGCCCCTTCTCCACCGCGTTCTTGGCGAGCAGCGCCGCGCCAATCATCACGTACGGGTTGGACGTGTTCGTGCAGGACGTGATGGCGGCGATGACCACCGCACCATGTTCGATGGTCGCGCTGCTGCCATCCTCGAGGGTGACCGTCACCGGTTTGGACGGACGCGAAGCCACCTTGTCCACGTTGCTGGCCAGGGTGCCGGCCGGCGAATCCGCACCGTTGGAACTGCCGACGGCGACGGAGTCACTTGCGGGGAACGACTGCTCGCCGGCTTCGTCAAGCCGGCTGTGCGGGCCGGCGGCATAATCGTTGAGCGCCACCCGGAACATGTCCTTGGCCCGGTCCAGCGGCACCCGGTCCTGCGGCCGTTTGGGCCCGGCGAGGCTCGGCACGACCGTGGACAGATCCAGCTGCAAGGTTTCGGAGAAGGCCGGCGGGTTGGCTGGGTCATGCCACAGGCCCTGCGCCTTGGCGTAGGCCTCGACCAGGGCAACCTGCTGCTCGGCGCGGCCGGAGAGCCGCAGGTAGGCGAGCGTCTCGTCGTCGATGGGGAAGATCGCGGCGGTCGAGCCGTATTCGGGGCTCATGTTCCCGATCGTGGCCCTGTTGGCAAGCGCAACGCCGGCAAGGCCCTCGCCGTAGAACTCGACGATCTTGCCAACCACCCCGTGCGCTCGGAGCATCTCGGTGACGGTCAGCACCATGTCGGTGGCGGTCGTCCCGGCCCGAAGGGCCCCTACCAGCCGGACACCGACGACCTTGGGGATCAGCATGCACACCGGCTGGCCCAGCATCGCCGCCTCGGCTTCGATGCCGCCGACGCCCCAGCCGAGCACACCAAGGCCGTTGATCATCGTGGTGTGCGAGTCGGTGCCGACCAAGGTGTCCGGGTAGGCGACCCCATCGCGGGTGAACACCACGCGGGCCAGGCGTTCGAGGTTGACCTGGTGCACGATGCCGGTATCGGGGGGGACCACGACGAAGTCGCTGAACGCGGACTGCCCCCAGCGCAGGAACTGGTAGCGCTCCTTGTTGCGCTCGAACTCCAGCCGCGCGTTGACCTCGAAGGCATCCAGACGGCCGAACACGTCGGCGATCACGCTGTGGTCGATCACCAGTTCCGCGGGGGCGAGCGGGTTGATCTTCCGCGGATCGCCGCCGAGCGTGGCCATCGCCTCGCGCATCGCCGCTAGATCCACGATGCAGGGGACGCCGGTGAAATCCTGCATCAGCACCCGGGCCGGCGTGAACTGGATCTCGACGCTCGGCTCCGCCGTCGGGTCCCAGCCGGCGAGGGCGCGCACATCGTCCGCTTGGACGTGCAGCCCCCCCTGATGCCGAAGCAGGTTCTCCAGCAGCACCTTGAGGCAGAACGGGAGCCGCTCGCCGCCCGCGACGTCGGCGAGCCGGAAATACTCATACGACTGCTTGCCGACCGTCAGGGTGGACCTGGCAGCAACGCCTTTGGTCATCGGGTCGTCGTCGTTCGTCATCGGCTCGTCCTCCTTGACGGGGCTCCGGTCCGAGCCTCCCACGACAGCATCGCGCTGCATCTATCTCGATGTCAAGATACATGACGTCGAGGGGTGAGCGGCTATCCTCGCCACCGTGCCAGGTGCCCGACGCCCGACTAGGCCCGCTGCCGACGAAGTGGATCGCCTCATCGCCCAGTGGCAGCGTGAACGACCCGACGTCGATGTGGCCGCGCTGCACGTGTTCTCCCGCGTCTCGCGGCTGGCCGTGCTCGCCGAACGATTTCGCCGCGCCGCGTTCGCCGCGCACGGCTTGGAGGTCTGGGAGTTCGATGTCCTTGCCGCCCTACGTCGCAGCGGGCCGCCCTACGCGTTGACGCCCGGCGGCCTACTACGTGCGACGTTGGTGACCTCGGCGACCATGACCCATCGGGTGGACCGGCTGGCGGCGGCGGGCCTGGTGGTGCGCGGCCCAGACCCCGCGGATCGTCGCGGTGTCCTGGTCACCCTCACCGGCGCGGGCCGGCAGCGGGTCGATGCGGCACTGACCGACCTGCTGGCCGCCGAGCGGAGCATGCTGACTGCGTTGGGGGTTGCCGAGCGCGAGCAGCTCGCCGGGTTACTGCGCCGCCTGTTGGGCCCGCTGGAGGCGCCGAGCTGAGGCCGCTTCAGCTTCGACGGCGTTGGCCGTGGCGGCAGCGTTACCGGCCGCGCAGCACCAGCGCCTGGATGTGGGAGTCGTCGAGAGCGGCCGGCTCCGTCTCGGCCACGAATTGCTCAAGGAGCGCGGCGACCCGCGCCGGTTCGTCGCACTGCGGGAAGTGTCCAGCGCTCTCCAGCACCTCAAGGCGGCTGCCGACCGCCCGCTGATGCGCCTCGTAACCGTGTCCCACCGGCAAGATCGCATCACGCGCACCCCAGACCAGCAGTGTGGGCATCATCTGGGTCAGGTAGAGCCGATCGCGGGCATCGACCGCCTGCCCGGCGAGCGTGAGCGAGGCCCGCACCGTACGCAAGAACGCCGTTCGAGCTCCCGGACGCGCCAAGGCGGCGATCCCTCGGCAGGCCTCCGCCACCCCGGGCCGGACCCGCCAGCCCACCGCTCGGCCGGCGCGATCCACCAGCCGGCCGGCAGCCAGCACCGGCCGGGAGGCGATCACCGGCAGTACCAGCTCGGCCCCCGGCAGCGTGGCCGCCCGCAGGAAAAGGCTCACTTCGGGACCTAGGCCCCCGGCCGCGATGAGAACCAGGCGCTGCACCGAACGCGGAAACATGTAGGAAAGCTGCATGGCGACACCGCCGCCAAGGGAGTGGCCGACGACCGTTGCTGGCGCGAGGTCTAGGGCCCGCATCAGATCCCGTAGGGAGCTGGCGTACGCGGCGATGGAGCAGTCGCCGCCCGCCGGCTGCGATCCACCGTGCCCGGGCAGATCCGGCACGACCACGTACGCCCAGCGCCCGAGCAGTGGGAGCAGCGCATCCCAGGTTCGGGCGTCACCGGCGATGCCGTGGACCAACAAAACCGTGGGTTGGGCCAGGCCGTGCGCCGCGGCCGACCCGGGCGCGGCCCCAGCGGTGCGATACGAGACACGGTGCCCATGAATGTCAACGGTCCGCTCGGTGACACCAGTCTCGGTGCTGTCGCCCGCGGGTGCGCCGCCCCCTGGGGCGCCCGGCTTGGCCGTGCCAGCCTTCGTCACTGCCATCACACGATCTTATGGCCCGAGATCGCCCGGCTGATGATCAGCCGCTGAATCTCGCTGGTCCCTTCGAAGATCGTGTAGATCTTGGCGTCCCGGTGCATCCGCTCCACCGGGTATTCGCGGGTGTAGCCGTTGCCGCCCAGGATCTGGATCGCCTGCTCGGTCACCCATACCGCTGTCTCCCCCGCATACACCTTGCTCATCGACCCTTCCCCAGCAGTGAACGGGATCTGGTTGCGCCCCATCCACGCCGCCCGCCAGGTCAGCAGCCGGGCAGCGTCGATCCGCGTCTTCATGTCGGCGAGGGTGAAGGCAATCGCCTGGTTCTCCACGATCGGCCGACCGAACTGGGCTCGATTCTTGGCGTACTCCAACGCGTAGTCGTAGGCGGCCCTGGCGACGCCCACCGCCTGAGCGGCCACCGCCGGCCGGGAGGATTCGAAGGTCGCCATCGCGGCCTGCGAACCCGAGCGCCGGCCCTCGCGGGCGCGCACCAGCCGCTCGTCAAGCCTTTCCTTGCCGCCCAGCAGGTACTGCGCAGGCAACCGTAAATCGGCAAGCACCACCTCCGCGGTGTGGGAGGCGCGGATGCCGTGCTTGGCGAACTTCTGCCCCTGCGCCAGGCCGTGACCCTTGAATTCGGCTGGTACGAAGAACGACGCCTGGCCCCGCGCCTTGAGCTCGGGTTCCACGCTGGCCACAATCACGTGGCCGTCCGCGATGCCACCGTTGGTCGCCCACGTCTTTGTGCCGTTCAGCACCCACTCGTCAGTCTTCTGGTCATAGACGGCGCGGGTGCGCAGCGAGGAGACATCCGATCCCGCTTCGGGCTCCGAGACGCACAGCGCGCCCAGCTTGATGTCATCGGGGGTGCCGAACATTTGCGGGATGAACTCGCCCACCTGCTCGCCGGTGCCGTTGCCCAGGACCGCCGCGGAGGCCAACGTGGTCCCGACGATAGAAAGGGCGATGCCCGCATCCCCCCAGAACAGCTCCTCCATGGCCATCACGATGCCGAGGCCGGTGGGGTCGAACCACTGCTGGCCGAAGAACTCCAGCGAGTAAATCCCCGCCTTGGCGGCCTCCTCGATGATCGGCCACGGGGTCTGCTCCCGCTCGTCCCACTCGTGCGCAGCCGGCCGGATCACCTGTTCGGCGAACTCGTGCAGCCACTTGCGCAGGGTGATCTGTTCCTCGGTCAGGGCAAGGCTGAAGCCCTCGGTCATCGGGTCCTCCGGTGCAGGGGGTGCGGGGCCGAACAGGTGGGTTACCAACGGTAACATGCACTTCGGCGAGTCCCATCCGTGTCGCGTCGAAGCCCCTGGGTGTAGTAGAACGACATTCGGTAATGGTGACGCGCACATCCAGAGGGGCCTGTCGTGGACCTGACTTATCGCACCGAGGACGAGCAGTTCCGCCTCGAGTTCCGGGGCTGGCTCGATGAGCACCTGCCCGCCGAATGGCGCACCGGGGCGTTCTGGGCCGCCAAGAACGACGACGAGGCGTTCGAGCTGCGGCGCAGCTGGGAGACCGACAAGGCCCGCGCCGGTTGGTGCGGCATCCAGTGGCCCACCGAGTACGGCGGCCGCGGCGGCACCCCCGCCCAGAAAGCGATCTACGACGAGGAGATGGCCAGGGCCAGTGCACCGCACACCGTGAACCCGCTTGGCCTGACCTTCCTCGCGCCAACCGTGATGGCCTACGGCACAGCGGCGCAGAAGGCGGACATCATCCGGCCGCTGCTGTTCAACGAGGTCATCTGGTGCCAGGGCTTCTCTGAGCCCGGTGCCGGCTCCGACCTGGCCGCGCTTTCCGCTCGCGCGCAGGACATGGGCGGCCACTGGCTGCTCAACGGTCAAAAGGTGTGGACCACCAACGCGATGCATGGCGACTGGATCTTCGCGATGTGCCGCACCAACCCGGACGCCCCCCGCCACGCCGGCATCTCGATGCTGCTCATCGACATGCATTCGGAGGGGGTCGAGGCGCGCCCGCTCAAGCAGATGACCGGCGCCAGCGAGTTCGGTGAGGTCTTTTTCACCGACGTCCGGGTGCCGAAGGAGAACGTGCTCGGCCCGGTGGACAAGGGCTGGGAGGTGGCGATGGTGCTGCTTTCCTTCGAGCGCGGCAGCTCCGCGATGGGGCAGTACACCGCGTTCCGGCGCGAGCTCGGGGCCGTCGTGCAGGTTGCCAAGGACCGCACCCGCAACGGCGTGCCGGCCGCGGGCGACCCGGTCCTGCGGCAGAAGATGGCCCAGTCCCTCATCGAGCTCGAGTTGCTTAAGCTGCACTCGCTGCATGTGCTGACCAAGGTCGAGCAGGGCGTCGAGCTGGGTTTCGAGGCCTCGCTGACCAAGCTGCAGTGGTCCGAAACCCATCAGGACCTGGGCGAGCTGTTCCTAGACGTCGCCGAACTCGATGCGCAGCACGTGGACGGGCACCTGTCCCCGTTGCAGACCTCGGCGCTGTGGTCACGATCGGAGACCATCTGGGGTGGCTCCTCCCAGGTGCAACGCAACGTGGTGGCCGAGCGCGTACTGGGCCTGCCTCGATAGGTCACCGGCCGCCGCGCCCGCCGCGATAGCAACCCCGCCTTGTCAGCATCTTAGGGAGACACCCCATGTTTTTCGCGCTCACCGACGAGCAGCGGGCCCTGTCGGCCACCGTCCGCGATTTCCTGCGCGAGCGGTTCGGCCCGGAGCAGGTCCGGGCCGTCTATGAGGATCCGAACGGCGATGGACACCCCGCCGACCTGTGGAAGGCCTGCGCCGAGCAGGGCTGGCTTGCGGTGATGGTCCCCGAGCGTTATGACGGGCTCGGGCTGGGCCTGCTCGACGCCTCGGTCATCGCCCGGGCGTGGGGGGCCGGCACAGTGCCCGGGCCATATCTGTCGACGGTGGTGGCGGCCGAGGCCATCCGGTTGGCTGGCTCCGAAGCGCAGCAGCAGTCCTGGCTGGCCCGGGTCGCCTCCGGGGAGGCCGTGCTGACCCTCGCCACCCGCGCGCCGGGCGGCGCCTTCGACCGGTCGGGCGCAGCCTGCACTGAAGGCGGTGGCACGCTCACCGGCACCGCTGCCCACGTCGAGTACGCACATGTCGCCGACGTGCTGATCACTGCCACCGCCGACGGCCGGCTGTGGCTGGTCGACCCGGCCGGCCCCGGCGTGCGGATCGAACGGGTCGAGTCGCTGGACCGGACCACCCGCCTGGCCACCGTGCACTTCGAGGGTGCCCAGGGCGAAGTTCTCCAAGGTGCGGCTGACGCCTTACCTGCGGTGTACGGGGCCGGTGCGGTGCTGATCGGCAACGACCTGGCGGGGATCGCTCGGGCGGCGCTGACCCGTACCGTCGCTTATGCCAAGGAGCGCGAGCAATTCGGTCGCCCCGTCGGATCGTTCCAGGCCATCAAGCATGCCCTCGCCGACCTGCATGTGGGCATCACAATGGCCGAGCACGGCGCCCTGTACGCCGCGCACGCGGTCGACGCCGCCCTCCCCGACGCGGTGCAGGCCGTTCACGTAGCCAAGGCCAAGGCCAGCGATGTCGCGAGGGACGCCACCGCCGCGATGATCCAATATCACGGCGGGATTGGCTACACCTGGGAGCACGACGCGCACTTCGCCTTCAAGCGGGCAAAACGCGAGGAGTACCTCTACGGTGACGCCGCCTGGCACCGCGAACGCCTCGCCTGCCTGCTCACCGCGCTATGAGCCAGCAGGTACGCGGTGTGGTCGCCCGCGGCAAGGGTGACCCCGTCTCGGTCGAGACCGTCACCGTCCCGGACCCGGGGCCCGGTGAGGCGCTCGTGCAGGTCCAGGCCTGCGGCGTGTGCCACACCGACCTGCACTATCGCGAGGGGGGCATCAACGACTCGTTCCCGTTCCTGCTCGGCCATGAGGCCGCCGGGGTGGTCGAGGCCGTCGGCACCGGGGTCACCGACGTGGCCGTGGGCGATTTCGTGGTGCTGAACTGGCGGGCCGTCTGCGGGCAGTGCCGCGCATGCCGGCGCGGGCGCCCCTGGTACTGCTTCAACACGCACAACGCCGCCCAGCCGATGACCCTCGGGGATGGCACGGTCTTGACGGCGGCGCTCGGTATCGGCGCGTTCGCCGAGAAGACGCTGGTCCACGCCGGGCAGTGCACCAAGGTCGACCCGTCGGCTGACCCGGCCGCCGCCGGCTTGATCGGCTGCGGCGTCATGGCCGGCTGGGGCGCGGCCGTCAACACCGCCCCGGTCGGCAAGGGCGACACCGTCGCGGTCATCGGCTGCGGCGGCGTCGGCGATGCGGCCATCGCCGGTGCCCGCTACGCCGGCGCCCGGCAGATCATCGCGGTCGACACCGACCCACGGAAGCTGGAGTGGGCGAGAGGGTTCGGGGCAACGCATACGGTCGAAGCCGGTGGCGACGTGGTCTCGGAGCTCCGTAGCCTCACCGGCGGGTTCGGGCCGGACGTCGTCATCGACGCGGTCGGCCGGCCGGAGACCTTCCGTATCGCCTTCGAGGCCCGCGACCTGGCCGGGACCGCGGTCCTGGTGGGGGTTCCCGGCCCGAGCATGACGCTCGAGCTGCCTCTCATCGACGTGTTCGGCCACGGGGGCGCGACCAAGTCCTCCTGGTACGGCGATTGCCTACCCTCGCGGGATTTCCCGCTGCTCATCGACCTGTGGCAGCAGGGCCGCTTCCCGCTGGACAAGTTCGTGAGCGAACGGATCGGGCTGGACGCGGTGGAGCAGGCCTTCGCCAAGATGCAGCGCGGCGAGGTCCTGCGCAGTGTCGTCGTGCTGTAAGCACGAAGTCCGGTCGGTGCTCTAAGCACGCAGTTCGTCGGTTAGGCCAATTCCCGGAAGTGCTCGACGGTCGGCATCGGGTCCCAATACCGGCCAACCAACTCGCGCCACCGGGTGAACCCCGGTGAACCGCGGAAGGTTTCGGTGTGCGCTTGCAGGTTGTCCCAGTCCACCAGCAGCAGGTAGGTGGACGTGGATTCCACGCCGCGTAGGACTCGTACCGAGCGACATCCAGGACTTGCGCCGATGACCTGACGGACCTCGGTGAACGCCGCCTCGAACTCGGCCTCCTGACCGGGGCGGACGTAGAGCAGTGCGTGCTCGGTGACCGGATCAGGCGCCATGCCGACCACCCTGCCACGGCGGCCTCTCCCCCCCTGCGTCAGGATGCTGTCGTGCCGTTCACCGTGACGCGGGTAGTGATTGCCGGGACCTTCAGCCTCGACGGGCAGGATTTCGCCGTCGAGAACAACGTGTGGGTGATCGGCGATGACGACGGCCTGATCGTGGTCGACGCCGCGCATGACGCCCCGAAAATCGCGGAAGTCGTCAACCACCGCCGCGTGCACGCCATCGTCTGCACACATGGGCACAACGATCACGTCAACGCTGCGCCCGCCTTGTCGGAGCTGGTCACCGCACCGGTCTACCTCTCCCTGGCGGACCGCATGCTGTGGGACGTGGTCCATCCGGGGCTCGCCCCCTACGACGACCTACGCGCCGGGGACAGCTTCGCTATCGCCGGCGAGGAGTTGCACGTGCTCCCCACCCCCGGCCATTCCCCAGGCGGCATCTGCCTGTACGCGCCAGGCCCCGGGCTGCTGTTCAGTGGGGACACCCTGTTCCGCGGGGGACCCGGAGCCACGGGACGCTCGTACAGCGACTTCCCGACGATCCTCGACTCCATCTCCACCTCGTTGCTGACCCTTCCCTCCCCCACGGTGGTGCACCCAGGTCACGGGGAGGACACCACCATCGGGGCCGAGGCTGGGGGTTACGACGAATGGGTGGCCCGCGGCCATTAGCCGGCAGCGGCGTGGCCCGGTTGGCGCTACCGGACGAGGGCGCGCAGCGCCTTGCGGTCCGTCTTTCCCACGCTGGTCAGCGGGATCGCGTCGACGAGGCGTATTTCGCGCGGGTACTTCGTCGCCGCCAGCTGGCCCTTCGCGAACGAGATCAGCTCCGCTGGGGTGGCCTGCGCCCCTGGGAGCAGCGCGACGTAGGCGACGACTTCCTCTCCGTGCATTTCGTCCGGCCGGCCGACTACCGCGGCCGCGGCCACCGCGGGGTGGGCCAGCAGGACATCCTCGACGTCGCGGGGGTAGACGTTGAACCCGCCCCGGATGATCAGGTCCTTGAGGCGGTCCACGACGTGCAGGAACCCGTCCTTGTCCAGGTGGCCGATGTCGCCGGTGTGCAGAAATCCGCCGCGCAGGGCGTGAGCGGTGGCGTCGGGGGCCTGCCAGTAACCCTTCATGACCCCCGGCGAGGCCACACAGATCTCACCGTCGACGTCCGGGGTGAGCTCCTGACCGTCCGGGCCCTCGATCCGGAGGCTCAATCCGGGGATCGGCTTGCCGACTGCGCCGATCTTGCGCTCCTGCGCGCCCGAGGACGACACCACGGCCGAGGTCTCGGTCAGGCCGTAGCCCTCCTGGACGAGCGAACCGGGCACCCGCTGCTCCCACGCCTCCAGCACGCTCGTGGCCAGCGGTGAGCCACCCGAACTCACATACCGCAACGCGGACAGGTCGTAGTCCTCCAGCGGTTGGGCCAGCAGTAGCTGGAGCATCGAGGGGACCACCGCGATCCGGGCGATCCGGTGCTCGGCGGCGAGGGCGAGGAAGGCAGCCGGGTCGAACCATCGCTGCAGCACCATCAGCCCCGGCTCGGGGTTGTGCATCCCGACGATCGTGACGATCAAACCGAAGGCATGCGACAACGGCAAGGCCGTCATCGAGGTTAGCAATCCCGGCACGTAGCCGATGTCGTGCGAGGCCTTTCCGGTCAGCCAAAGCCCGTCATGGCTGAGCATCACTCCCTTGGATCGACCGGTTGTCCCGCCGGTGTAGAGCAGGGCGGCAAGGTCGTCGTCGGACCGGGCCACCCGCTGCGCCGGCTTGCCCCTTTCCAGCTCCGCGAAGGAGTCCTGGCCGACCACATACGTCGGAACAGGGACACCCGCCTCGGTGACCTTCGGGGCGAACTCGGGGGTCGTGATGACGCCGACGGCTCCCGAGTCGGTGAGGATGTGGGTCAACTCCGGCGCGGAAACCAGGAACACGACCGGGGTCACGACCGCGCCTATCCACCACAACGCGGCGTAGCTGATGGGCACCTCGGGACAGTTGGCCATCAGGACCACGACCCGGTCACCCGGGGCAACGCCTGCGGCCCGCAGGCCACCGGCGAGGCGCAGCGTGCGCTGCCAGCCTTCGGCCGCGCCGTAGCGGCGACCCTCGAAAACCAGCTCGCCGCCACGCGCCGCCGCTCGTTCGGCCAGCACTCCCAGCTGGTGGGTCATGTTTCCTCCGCGAAGCTGGTCAGCTGTCATGGCGCCCGGCCCGGCCGTCGGCGGGAAGGACGACCTGGGTGCACCGGCCGGTCGCCAACATCACGTTGGCCGCGTCGAACAGCTCAGCCTGGGCGAACACGACCCGACGGGTCCGGCGGACGACGGCGCCCACCGCCGTGAGCCGGCCCGGCCGAGCCGAGCGCAGGAACTCCACCCGCAGGTCGGCGGTCAGGAAGGCCTGATCAGTGTCCAGGACCGTCCAGGTGGCACCCCCCATGGCCGCGTCAAGCAGGGCCGTGACCAGGCCGCCCTGCACGATGGGACCGCCGGCACTCGGGAAGCAGTAGTCCTCGCCGGCATCCCAGGCCACCGCCGTTCGGCCCGGCTCCCACAAGATCCGCTGATAGCCGAGCGTGCGCCACACGTGCGGGCCGTCCGCAACGTCCGTCTGGCCGTTGTGGCCCCACTGCTGGTCGAAACGCCCGCCCGACGCCAGGCCGGCCGGGGGAACGGGCCCCCGAAGCGCTGCCGGGGGCCCAGCCGGCGGGACGGGACCGGGATGGGCCGTCGCGAGGCCGCGCTCCGGCTCCCCTGTCACCGGTCCAACCTAACGCCCACCGAATCCCGTTCGGCTCGTTGGGTGGCGATGGCAGACTGCGCCACATGAGCGAGCCGGGACATGAGCTGAAGCAGCCGGGAGCGCAGCTGATGCAGGCATGGCAGGTGCACCAACTCGGCGAGCCGCAGGACGTCCTGCGACTCGATGAAGTCCCGGTGCCTCGGCCCAGGGACGGCGAGACGCTCCTCACGGTCGAGGCGTGCGCCTTGAACTTCCCGGACGTGCTCCTGTGCCGGGGGAACTACCAGGTCAAGCCGGAGCTGCCGTTTACGCCGGGCTTGGAGGTGTGCGGCACCGACCCGAACACCGGACGCAGGTATGCCGCCTCGCCGGGATTGCCGCACGGCGGCCTCGCCCAGCAGGTGGCGGTCCCGGCCCAGGGCCTGTTCCCGATCCCGGAGGATATGCCGGCCGAGCAGGCCGCGGGGTTGATCATCACCTACCAGACCGGGTACGTGGGACTGCACCGGCGGGCGCAGCTGCGCGAGGGCGAGACCCTGCTGGTGCACGCGGGGGCCGGCGGGGTCGGGAGCGCCGCCATCCAGCTCGGCCTCGCCGCCGGCGCGCGGGTGCTCGCTACCGCCGGAGGTCCCGAGAAGGTCGCCGTGTGCCGGGACCTCGGCGCCGCGATCGCCATCGACTACCTGGCCGACGATTTCGTCGCCGCCGTGAAGGACGCCACGAACGGGCGCGGCGCCGACGTGATCTACGACAGTGTCGGCGGGGAGACGTTCAGCCGGTCAACGAAATGCATCGCGTTCGAGGGCCGGTTGCTGGTGGTCGGGTTCGCCAGCGGTCAGATGGTGCAGGCAGCCACCAACCACGCGCTGATCAAGAACTACAGCATCGTTGGGCTGCACTGGGGCCTGTATCACCTCAAGGACCCGGGGGTGATCCCGGCCACCCACGAGGCGCTGATCGAGCTTTACCAGGCGGGGAAGATCAAACCGTTGGTCGCCGACGTCCTGCCGATGGATCAGGCGCCGACCGGCCTGGCGAGGCTGTCCGCCCGGGGGACCGTCGGGAAGGTCGTCATCCGGCCGAACGGTTGAGCCGGTCGGCGCAATCGGATGTATCAGTCTCGTGAAGTTGTCGCAGGACACACCGCAGAGCGCGCATGTCGGGGAAGTCGAGGGGGATAGTGCGTGTTGTGAGTGATGTGACCGGAACCGTGCCCAACCTCACCGACCGTCCAGCCCTGGCCGGCGGCGATCGTTGCGACCGGTGCGGCGCCCAGGCTTATGTCCGGGTTGTCCTTGCCGGCGGCGGCGAGCTGCTGTTTTGCGGCCACCACTACGGAGAGCACGAAGCGCGGCTGACCCACGTCGCGATCGCCGTCGACGACGAGCGCGAGCGAGCAGCCACCTCGGCGGCGCGGTAGTCACCACAATGACCGAGCACACCAGCACCAAGGCCTCGCACGACAGCGACCTGCCCGGGGCCCTTGCCGCCGACCTGCTCACCGGATGGGCGCCGGACGCGCCGCCCGATGTCGCCGCAGATGAGGTCGGCCCCTACGCCGCCAAGCGGCGGGCCGCGCTTGCCGCAGCATTCCCCGGCGAGACGCTTGTCGTCCCGTCCGGCACGCGCAAGGTCCGGTCCAATGACACCGCCTACCCCTTCCGGGCCCACAGCGCCTACGTCTGGCTGACCGGGGACACCGAGCCCGATGGGGTGCTGGTGCTGTCCCCCGCCGGGGATGCCGTGCTGTACGTGCCGGCGCGGCTTGGTCACAGCACCAGCGATTTCTTCGCCGACCGCACCCACGGCGAGCTGTGGGTTGGCCGCCGCCCCGACCCGGTCGACACCGGCGCCCGGCTCGGCGTGGAATGCCGGCCGCTCGCCGACCTTCGCTTGCCGGCCGCGAGCCGCGTCCTGCGTGGGGTGGACCCGACCGTGGACGGCCACATTCCCGGCGACCCGAACGGCGCTGAACAGCTTGCCACGGTGCTCTCCGAGCTGCGGCTGGTGAAGGACGAATGGGAGACCAGCCAGCTGCTGGCGGCCACCGCCGCGACCGCCCGAGGCTTCGCCGACGCCCTCCGGGAGCGATCCGGGGCCCTGATCCACGGTGAGCGCTGGCTGGAGGGCACCTTCTGGCGCCGCGCCCGCGCCGAGGGCAACGACGTGGGCTACTCCTCCATCGTGGCCTGCGGCCAGCACGCAACAGTTCTGCACTGGAACCGCGACGACGGTGCCGTTCGCGACGGGGACCTGCTGCTGCTGGACATGGGCATCGAGCTGCGCAGCCTCTACACGGCCGACATCACCCGAACCGTCCCGGTCGATGGCAGCTACACCGCCGACCAGCGGCGAGTGCACGATCTAGTCTTCGCCGCCCAGCTGGCCGGGATTGCCGCGGCGGTACCCGGCGCGGACTTTCTCGCCCCCAACCGGGCCGCGATGGCCGTACTCGCCGCCGGCCTGCACGACTGGGGCATCCTGCGGACTGACCCCCAGGCTGCCCTGGCCGCCGACGGGCCGGGAGCGGGCCTGCACCGGCGCTACACCCTGCACAACGTCAGTCACATGCTTGGGCTGGACGTGCATGACTGTGCCCAGGCCCGCGCCGAGCACTACCGGGACGGCGCCCTGGAACCCGGGATGGTCCTCACCGTCGAGCCCGGGCTCTACTTTCAGGCCGACGACCTCACCGTCCCGCCGGAACTGCGCGGCCTGGGAGTACGGATCGAGGATGACATCCTGATCACCGCGGCCGGTCCGGTGAACCTGTCCGATCAGCTCCCCCGCGACGCCGACGCCACCGAAACGTGGATGGCCTCGCTGCGCTAGCCCGCCTGCGGCGCCGTGCCCATCCCCGCCTACGGCGGGATGCCCATCCCCCTGCGGCGCGGTGACGTCGACAGACCGCCCGCGGCCCGCGAGACTGCGGGGTTATGGCCGACCTTCGCGTCGTGGGATCCGACGCCGATCACCTGCTCCTCGTTGACGATGAGGGTTCGGGGCACCGGGTCCCGCTCGACGAGCATCTGCACGACGCCCTGCGCGGCGCCGCGCGGGCAGGCACCAGCACGCTGTCGCCCAAGGACATCCAGGAGCGGCTGCGCGGCGGGGCCAGCGTCGCCCAGGTCGCCCAGGTCGCGGGGGTTTCGGTCGAGCGGATCCGCCGCTGGGAGGGCCCCGTGCTCGCCGAGCGGGCCCACGCGCTCGAGCGCGCCCGCAAGACGAGATATGCGCGCCCCCCCGACGGAGCCGTCTCCGGCCCGCTCGGCCGATTGGTGGACCAGCGGCTCACCGTCGCGGCCCTACGCGGCGAGTGGGACGCCTGGCGAGGCCCCGACGGGTGGGTGGTCAGCGTCGTTCACGACCATGCGCGCGCCTCCTGGACCTTCGACGGCACCTCGCTGACCGCGCTCGACCCGCACGCGGAGGCGCTTGGCTGGCGCGAACCGCCCAGGGCCGTCGACCCCGTCCGCCCCCGCTCCCCACGCCAGCGGGGGCAGCTACCCAGCTGGGAATCAATCCTGGCGGACGCGCCCCCACCCAACGCCTTCCCCACGTGAGCCTCGCCCTCGGCGTCGACGAGGGCAGCGGGCCGCTGCTGGTTTTGCTGCACGGCTTCCCCGAAGGCCCCGAAAGCTGGCACCGGCAGCTTGCGCCGCTGGTCGCGGCGGGCTACCGGGTGGTCGCGCCCTACCTGCGCGGATACGGCGATTCGCCCGCCCCGACCGACCCGGCGGACTACACCGTCGACCTACTCGCAGGCGACATCGCCGAGGTGATCGAGGCCTGCGGCGAGGAACGGGCCGTCGTCATCGGCCATGACTGGGGTGCCGCCGTGACCTGGGCGGCGGCGCAGCTACGCCCCGACCGAGTCAGGGCGGTGGCTGCGCTCTCGGTCCCCTACACCGCGCGCTCCCGGCGCCCACCCCTGGAGCGGCTCGCCGAGATCGCCGGGGACAACTTCTTCTACATGCTCCACTTCAACGAGCCCGACGGCCGCGCCGAGCGTGAACTCGGCAGCGACGTGCCCGGATTCCTGCTCGGGATGTATGCGGCCGCCTCCGGCGCGCCGCCGGACGGCGCGTTCGCACCGCTGCGGCGCGGCGACTCCATGCTCGACCAGCTGGTTGCCCCTGCCACGTGGCCCGGGTGGCTCGACCCCGACGTGTTCGCCCAGTCAGTTGACAGCTTCAGCACGCACGGCTTCACCGGGCCGTTGAACTACTACCGGGCGATGGATCTGACCTGGGAGCGGGTACCGGAATATGGGGCGACACCGGTCAACTGCCCGGCCCTGTTCCTGGCGGGGGAAAGGGACATGGTCCTCGCGTTCACCCCCACCCGGGCGATGGCTGCGCCCCTGATCACCGACCTGCGGGAGGACCTGCGCATCCCCGGAGCCGGGCATTGGGTGCAGCAGGAAGCCGCCGACGAGGTGACTGCGGCGCTGCGCGCCTTCCTGGCCGCCCTGGCCTGACCAGCTCAATTCCGCGCCCAGGTAACCTCGGGCATATGCGCGTGCTGCCGCTGGCCCCGGCCCTGCTCTGATCGTGGCGCGACTGGGAATCGTGCTCGGTGCCGGCGGCAGTCGAGGCTACGGCTGGCACACCGGCGTGCTGCGCGGCCTGGAGGAGATCACCGGACAGGACCTGCGAGGGACCCAGCCGATGGTGGGAACCTCGGCGGGTTCTTACGCGGCGGCCTACCTGCGCGGCGGGTTCACCGGTGCGGACCTGTTCGCCAGCGCCATCGGCGAGCCGCCGACGGTCAACGGCTTGGCGCTGTCGGCCCGGATCGGGGCAACCGGGCAGCTGGCCTCGGTCGGGCGGCCGGCCTTCCGTCCGGCCGCCCCCTCCGTAGTCGTGCATGCCGTTCGAGATCGACGCCTCCCCCGAGTGGGAGCCCTGCTGGCCGGCCTGCTGCCGGCCGGCACCGTGTCGGGGGAACCGTGGCTGGCCCCGCTGCGGCTGCTGTGGGAGGACCGCGACTGGCCGGCCGGCTTGCGGATCCCGGCCGTCCGGGTCCGCGACGGCGTCAGGGTAGTTTTCGACCACACCAACGGGGTTCCGGTTCCCGATGCGGTGGCAGCCTCCAGCGCGGTCCCGGCCTATATGGCGCCCATCGTGATCGGCGGCGAGACCTACGTGGACGGCAGCGCGCATGCCCCGACGAACGCGGACCTGCTGGGCGACGAACCACTGGACCTGGTGGTCATCAGCGCACCCATGTCCGCACCGCCGGAGGGCGGGGGGCTGGGCCGCGACAGCGCGGTGCGTGTCTGGGCCACGCGGCACGCCCGCGGCGAGACGGCCCGCCTGGCCCGCGCCGGGGTCCGGGTGGTGACCATCGCACCCAACGACACGGCACGCGTCATCCTCGGCCACCGGATGGGCAGCGTCGATGAGCGCCGGGCAGCAGCCGCCCGGGCGGCTTACGCCCAGGTGCTGGCCAGCAGCGAAGCGCTCGCTGCCGCGTTGAACTGACCGGGTACGGCCTTCGCTCAGCGCAGCCCAAGCAGGTGATCACGTCGCGCGGCCAGCACCGCAGCGCCTGCGCTCGCCGAAGCCGGGCCGGGCACCGCGACCCGTACCGACGCGTGCACGGCGGCATGCGGCCGGCCGGTCCGGGCCGCGACCTGCGCCACGAGCGCGTTGACCTCCCGGCGTAGGGCGCCGGTTCGCTGCCAGGCAGCCTCGGGAAGGTCCGCGCCGTCATGGTCCGGCACGCCGGCCAGCCGGGCCCGAAGGTCCGCGTCCCGCCGCGAGAGCAGATCCGCGGTCTGCCGGGCGGAGAGCAGGCCCGGCAACCCCAGATAGTCCTGCTCGGCGTCGGTCGCCGGCCGGTCCCCGTCATCGCCGAGCATCGCCCGGCCGCCATGCAGGACATGCGCGAAGGAGGCCTCCGCCTCCAATGCCTCCCACTGAGCCAGCGCCCGCTCGTCCGGTTCGGGCGGCGGGGCCGGGTCAAGATCCTCCCCCGGCGGCGCGGCACGCAGCACGTGAGATCGCTCGGCCTCCAGTTCGGCGGCAAGGATCAGCAGCGGCCGCACCGCCGGTAGGAACACCGTCGCCGACTCGGCGCGGCGCCTGGCCCGCACCACCCGGCCGACCGCCTGCGCAAAAAACAGCGGCGTCCGGTAGGCGGTCAGCCACGCCAGGCAGGCCGCCCGCGGGATGTCGACCCCCTCGGAGATCATCCGGACGCAGACCGCGATCCGCTCGTCGGAGGCCGCGAACTTCTCGATCTTCGACGACGCCCTGGGATCGTCAGACAAGATCAACGCCGGGCGGGTACCGGTGACCCGGCGCACGATCTCGGCGTAGGCCCTCGCATCGTCCTGGTCGGAAGCCAGCACCACCCCGGCGGCGTCGGCCATCCCCGCGGCCCGGATCTGGCTGATCCGGTCGTCCATCGCCGCGATGACATGCGGCACCCACTTGCCGCGCGGGTCCAGCGCGGTACGCCAGGCAGCCATCTCCGCCTCCCGGGTCAGCGGCTCGGACAGGGACGCGGCGATCACCTCCCCGGCCGAGTTCCGCCATCGGGAGACGCCGGTGTAGGCCGCGAAGACCACGGGTCGCACGACACCGTCGGCGAGGGCCTCGCGGTAGCCGTAGCCGTAGTCGGCCACCGAACGCAAATCCCCCTCGGCGTCCTCGTACCGGACGAACGGGATCCGCTCATCGGCCCTGGTCCGAAACGGCGTCCCGGACAGGCTCACGCGCCGCACTGCCGGGTCGAACGCCTCCTCGACCGCCAGCCCCCAGGACAGGCCGTCACCGGCGTGATGGATCTCGTCGAGGATCACCAGCGTCTTCCTCGCCTCGGTGCGTCGCCGGTGCAGCAGGGGTTTGCCGGCCACCTGCGCGTAGGTGGTCACGTAGCCGAGGAAATCGGGACCGATCGGCCCGATCGCGTTCGGCAGCGTCGGGTCGAGCGGTAGGCCGACGCGATGGGCCGCGTGCGCCCATTGGGTCCGCAGGTGGTCGGTGGGGGCCACCACGATCACCCGGGTGACGGCGCGAGCGGCGAGCAAGCGCCCCGCCAGGGCCAGGGCGAAGGCGGTCTTGCCAGACCCCGGTGTGGCGGTGACCAGGAAGTCACGTGGAGCGCCGCTGCCGTCGTAGGCGGCCAGCGCCCTGGCCTGCCACTCCCGCAGGCGCGGCGGGTCGAGGGGAACGCCGAGGGCGCGTGAAAGCGACACGGTTGGCGGGGATCTCCCTGCGAACTAGGGGACTTGCCCAGGACGGCAGTTCGTCCGGGCGAGGCCCGACCCTACCGGCCGGGCCGGAACAAATCCGTGAACCGGCGCGCCCGGTCGGGTTCGCGAACCGGTCCCGAGTTCCGTGGGCGCGTCTCCTGCAGGCCGCCGCGCTGGCCCATCGGGGGACGAACGACTGGCCCGACGCTGCCGGCGGCGTTGCGGGTGGGATCGTCGTAGTCGACGCCGGCGATCGCCTCCACGATCTGCGCGGCCGCCCAGTCCTCGCTGCCGGGAAGCGTCGGGATGAAGCCGGTCAGGACGCCGTCTCGAAGCACCTGAGCCTCGATCCCGGCCGTGCCGTCGGCATCCCACAGCGCCTCGCGGCCATCCGGCAACACCACCCGGATCCCGTAGCGGTACAGCCCGGTGCTCGCTACGTGTGCCATCACCGCCCGAGCCCGCAACTGCTCGACAACATGTTCGGCGACGGTCTGGTCCACGACTACCAGGCTAGGTGACGTCGGCAGCTACGGTGACCGCCGTGGACCTGCTGCGCCTGCGTCGGCTGACCGTCACGGCTGCCGACGACAGACGCCTGTTGGACGGGGTCGACTGGGGGGTGCGCGCCGGCGAGCGCTGGGTGATCCTCGGACCCAACGGCGCCGGCAAGACCACGCTGCTGCACGAGGCGGCCGAGCGGGCCTTCGTGGATACCGTGGGGCTGGTGGCCGACCTCCCGGTCCCACCCGCGGAACGGGCCATCGACGTGGTCCTGACCGCCGGCTACAACCGGCTTGCGCGCGGCTCGGAAACCTACGACACCGAGGACCAGGATCGGGCGACCGCGCTGCTGCGTCGACTGGGCTGCGGTCCCCTTGCGGGGCGCTCCTACGCCACCCTGTCGGCCGGCGAGCGGCAGCGGGTGCTGGTCGCCCGCTCCTTGATGGCAGATCCCGAGCTGCTGCTGCTGGACGAGCCCGCAGCCGGGCTGGACCTGGCCGGCCGGGAGGCGCTGCTGCACTGGCTGACCCGGCTGGGTAGCGACCCCGCCGCACCGGCCACCGTTCTGGTGACCCACCATGTGGAGGAGATCCCGGCGCGCACCACTCACGCGTTGCTGCTGCGCGCCGGCCGGGTCGTCGCCAAGGGGCCGATCGGGCTGGCGCTGACCAGCCGTACCTTGTCGCGGTGCTTCGGGCTGCCGATCGTGGTGCGCACCGATGCCGGCCGCTGGAGCGCTCGCTTCGGCGCCGAGTAGGCGGACGTGGCCAGCTCCGGACCTGGCTGTGCTCGGCTAGAAGCCGAGCGTGAGCTGATCGGCGTTCTCCGGCTCCTCGGCCGGCGGGGGATGCTCCAGACCACGGTGTTCGGCGCGCAGCTCCGCCGCGATCTCCGCGCTGTCCGCGCTGTCCACCGGTAGCACCTGCTCGCCTTCCGGTGAGTCCGGTTCTGGGGCCGGCGGCTCGGGCTCCGCGGCGAACGTGGGCTCGGCCGGTTCCGGTGCTGGTTCTGGCTCCGGTCCCGGCTGCGCCAGCGGTGCCTGCTCCGGCGCCGGTAGCGCCGGTAGCGCCGGCTCCGCGTGACCGGCGACCCGCGCGACGTCGGCCGGGGTCGGCGCAAGTGATTTGCGCCTGCTGCGCGGCGACTTGGCCGCCCCTGATCGAGTCCCCTCCCCCGCCTCGCCGGCGGGCCGGTCCGTCTTGTGCCGACGTGTGCTGCGCCGCGGCCGCTCGATCCGCGCCAGCTGCTTGCGCTCACGCTCGACCGCCGCGGCGAGTTCGGGCTTGATCTGCGCGTATGCGGCCAACAGTGCGATGCGAATGGTCAGCCAGGTCTTGCGCAGCAGCGCCCATTCCGGCTCGGTGCGTTCGGCGGCGTTCCCCCCGGCGGCCACCATCTCCCACCCGGCGTTGGTGGCCCGGTCGAACGAGTCGTGCGCCACAAGCCGAGCGATGACCTTGGCGCCGGCCGCCTCCAGTCCCGTTTCCCCCACCGCCGCGGCGAGCGCGGCCTGTAAGGACGCGGTCTGTCCCTCGTCCAAGGCGGGCGGTCGCACCGGCCGGGGGGCGCGCGGGGGCCGGGTCGCTGCCGCGGCGCCGGGCCGTCCGATCACGGTTTGCCCGGCGGCGCTTGGCCGCCCAGCCGCGGCTTGGCCCGCGGGTCCGGTCCGGCCTGTTGCGGGCCGCCCACCGGCTCCGGCCCGCTCAACGTGATCACCGCGGCCCGGACCGCCCGTGCGGGGACGGCGAGCCTCGCGCGGCGCGCGGGGCGCTTCGGGCGGCAAACCCTTGGCCTCGCGCTCCAGCCGGTCGTTGTACCGCAGGATGTCCTTGTTCTCGGCGATGGTGGCGCGGTCGGTGAAGCCCAGCCGCTTGCTCATGCCGGTGGCCTTCTTCTTAGCCACGTCCGTCCTCAAGGTCGGGGCCGGTACCCGGTACCGGCGGATGTCAGGCACCGACGATAGATGTCGGCCGGCCAAGCCTCCCACTTCCGGCCGGGGGGGAACCGGACGGTCCATCGGGTAGTCCGGCGGGACTAATCCGGTGGACGGGTGAGTTGCCGCGAACGTGCAGGCCATCACAGTCCCACGCCACGGCGGGGCAGACGTGCTCGAGGTTGCGTCGATCGACGAGCCCATACCCGGCCCCGGCGAGTTGCTGGTGCGGGTGCGGGCGGCGGGCGTCAACTTCGTCGACACCTACCATCGCGAAGGCGTCTACCCGATCAGCCCCCCGTTCACCCTCGGCGTCGAAGGCGCCGGGGAGGTCACCCGGTCCGAGCATCCCGACTTCTCGGTCGGAGATCATGTCGTCTGGAAGCAGGCGCTCGGGTCCTACGCCGAGTACGTGGCGGTGCCGGGCACCGAAGCGGTGGCGGTACCTAGCGACCTGACCGACGAGGACGCTGCCGCGCTGATGCTCCAGGGGCTGACCGCGCACTACCTGACCGCCTCCACCTATCCGGTGGCGGCCGGCGACTGGGTGCTGGTGCACGCGGCCGCGGGAGGCGTCGGGTTGTTGCTCACTCAGATGGTGGTGCGCCGTGGCGGCCGGGTGATCGGGACGGTCGGCACCGACGCGAAGGCCGAGCTGGCGCGGGGAGCAGGCGCCGAGCAAGTTGTGATCTACAGTCGCGAGGATTTCGCCGCCAGGGTCCGCGAGATCACCGAGGGCGCCGGGGTCCGGGTGGTCTACGACGGGGTCGGTCGCTCGACGTTCGACGCGAGCCTCGCCTCGCTGGGTAACCGCGGCTTGCTGGCTCTCTATGGGGCGGCGTCCGGCCAGGTTCCCCCCTTCGAGCTGCAGCGGCTGTCTGGGGGCGGTTCGCTGTTTGTCACCCGGCCGACCCTCGCCGGGTACACCGCCGTCCGGGATGAGCTGCTGGGCCGGGCGCGGGACGTACTGGGCTGGGCCGCCGCCGGCGAGCTGGACGTCCGGATCGGGCACCGCTATCCGCTCGCGCAGGCGCGGCAGGCGCATGAGGACCTGGAGGGCCGCCGGACGACCGGCAAGTTGCTGCTGCTGCCCTGATCGGCCGGGTGGTGGCACGATCAGCGCATGACAGCGCTTACCAACGACCGGACCGGCCTCGATCCTTACCGCACGCACGAGGTCGACAACCAGGTTCCCCCGCTGATCGGCCACGACCTCGCCGAAGATCCGGCGCTGCTCGCCGGCCTGGATCGGGAGGGGGCGGGCTGGTCGGTCGATCAGATGCACGCGATGGGCCGGCTCCTTGGCGCCGGCCAGGTGCAGGAGTGGGCGGTGCAGGCAAACGAGAACCCACCACGCCTGGTCAGCCACGACCGCTACGGCCATCGCATCGACGAGGTGAGCTTCCATCCGGCCTGGCACCAGCTGATGGACCTGTCGATCGGCGCCGGCCTCGCCGGCGCCGCCTGGGCCGACCCCCGCCCGGGGGCGCACGTGGCGCGCGCCGGTGGCTTCTTCCTGACCGGCCAGGTGGAGTCCGGGCACGGCTGCCCGGTGTCGATGACCTACGCCGTGGTACCCGCGCTGCGGGGCGCACCGGCGCTGGCCGCCCGCTACGAGCCGCTGCTGACCGCCAGCACATATGACCCGGGTCTGCGCCCGCTTCGGGACAAGACCGGGCTCGTCGCCGGCATGGGGATGACCGAGAAGCAGGGCGGTTCCGACGTGCGGGCGAACACCACTCGGGCGCTGTGCGCCCCCGACGGCTCGTATGAGTTGATTGGCCATAAGTGGTTCACCTCAGCGCCGATGAGCGACCTGTTTCTGGTCCTGGCTCAGGCCCCCGGCGGGCTGACCTGCTTCCTGCTTCCCCGGGTGCTCGACGACGGCTCCCGCAACCGGATACGGCTGGAGCGGCTCAAGGACAAGCTCGGCAACCGCTCGAATGCCTCCAGCGAGATCGAGTTGCAGCAGGCGGTCGGCTTCCGGGTCGGCGACGAGGGCCGCGGCGTGCCGACCATCATCGAGATGGTGATGCACACCCGGCTCGACTGCGTGATTGGGTCCGCTGCGCTGCAGCGGGCCGCGCTGGTGCAGGCGGTGCACCACGCTCGGCACCGGCGCGCCTTCGGGACGCTCCTTGTCGATGCGCCGGCGATGACCAACGTGCTGGCCGACCTGGCGGTGGAAAGCGAGGCGGCGACGCTGCTGATGCTGCGCCTGGCCGGTGCGGTCGACCGGGCGGCCGCCGGGGATGTGGCGGAGACCGCCTTCCGGCGCCTCGCGACCGCTGTCGGCAAGTTCTGGGTCTGCAAGCGCACCCCGGTGGTGGTCGGGGAGGCGCTGGAATGCCTGGGCGGCAACGGTTACGTCGAGGAGTCCGGGCTGCCCAGGATGTACCGCGAGTCACCGCTGAACTCGATCTGGGAGGGAAGCGGCAACGTCAATGCCCTGGACGTGCTGCGCGCGCTTGGCAGGGACCCTGAGTCCTGGACGGTGTTACGGGCGGAGTTGGGCGCCGCGACCGGTGCTGACGCTCGATACGATGCCGCCCTGGCTGACCTCGACGTCAGGCTCGGCGCGCTAGTGGGGGCGGAGCCTTCCCAGGCGCAGGCCTCCGCGCGCCGGGTGGTGGAACGGATGGCGCTGCTGTTGGCCGGCTCGCAGGTCCTGGCCCATGCCCCCAGCGCCGTCGCCGACGCGTTCTGCGCCTCGCGCCTGGCCGGCGACTGGGGCGGGGTCCTGGGCACCTTGCCCCCCTGCGCCACGCACCGGCAGATCGTCGCGAGGGTGCTTGCGGCCTGACCGGCCTACGGTCGCTGGCCCCCGCGTCCGCGCCTGCTCCGGCCCGCGCGCCGGTCCGGAGCGGCGAAGGCGGCCGCCAGCACCGAGGGATGGACGGCGTGGGCCAGGGCGTGCTCGAGCAGCAACGCCAGCTGGTAGGCCGGGTCGCTGCGCAGCGCCCGGTCCAGGGCGCAGACGGCCAGCGCCCCGTCACCGCTCTGGTAGGCGACGTGGGCAAGCACGGTGCAGACGGGGGCCTCCGCGGGGGGCAGTGCCTTGCGGGCCAGCTGGGTCAGCATGGCCAGCAGTGGGGCGCAGTCCGCGGCGCCGGCCCAGGCCAGGACCGCGTCGCGGGCCCGCACGTCGAGCAGGCCCAGGCCGACCTGGGCCGCCTCCCGGTCGCTGACCTGCGCGTTCCCGGCGATGAACCGCTCGCGCAACGCGTGGCACACCCCGATGGTCTGCTCCCCTACGCTCCGCTGCTCGCCGGCGAGCAACTGGGCGCCGATCTCCCGGTCCACCAGCTCGTAGGCCTGCTCGAGGGCGGCGCGGGCGAGGAACCCGACGGGGGCGATCGAGGCCAGCAGCTGGGCGCGGTCGGCGTGCACGCGCAGCCCGGAGCCGACCATTTCGGCCTGTAGGTGCAGCGCACCGGGGCCAGGTGTGTCCGGCAACGGGGTGCCCGCCGACGGGCAGCAGGATTCCTGCTCGCACAGGTACGCCCACCAGCGTCCGCGGCCCACCCGCAAGGCGTCCTCGACCTCGATCCCTTGCCCCGCGAGGGCGTCTTGCAGCGCGAGCACCACGTCGCGCCGGACTGGCCCCCCGCCGGTCTCGGTATAGATCAGCACCAGGACCCGGTCGGCTCCCGCGGACCGCGCCTTCGCCGCGAGGTCCCGCGCCATCCCCCTCGTCTGCGCCGGCGACGGGAGGTCGACCCGCATTGTGAGGCAGTGCCGCTTGCGCCGGCCCCGCAGGCAGCACAGCACCAGGCTCTCACTGGGGTGAAAGCCCAGCAGCGGGGGAACGGCGGCGATGACATCCGCCGCCCCGCGCAGCCGGACAACGGTGGGCGCCTCGGCGTGTTCCGGTATGGCTGTGGGCTCGGGTAGGGCGGCGGTCATGAGCCGAGAGTGCTGTGCCACGAGGGGCCGTGCCCTACCAATCGCCCGCTGTGGATAGCGCCGGTGCGCCGTCCACAGCCCTACGCGAAGCCCACCACCGGATGCGGGACGTACGGCTGCTCGAGCTGCGCGACTTCCTCGTCGGTGAGCTGCAGGGACATGGCGGCGACCGCGTCGGTCAGGTGCTCCGGCTTGGTGGCCCCGACGATGGGCGCGCTGACCGGGGCTCGGCCGGCGACCCACGCCAGCGCCACCTGCGCTCGAGGCACGCCACGGGCCTTCGCTACCTGGGCTACTCGATCGACGATCACGCGATCGCTGTCGGTGTAGAGCGACTTGCCGAACTCGTCGGTCTCGGATCGTGGCGTCTGCGCGTCCCATTCGCGGGTGAGCCTGCCCCGGGCCAGCGGGCTCCACGGCAGCACCGCAATGCCCTCGGCCGCGCACAGCGGCAACATCTCGCGCTCCTCCTCGCGGTTGAGCAGGTTGTAGTGGTCCTGCATGGACACGAAACGGGTCCAGCCGTGCGCGTCGGCCAGATGCAGGGCCCGGCTGAACTGCCACGCCCACATCGAGGAAGCCCCAAGGTAGCGAGCCTTGCCAGCACGAACCACGTCGTGCAGGGCCTGCAGGGTTTCCTCAATCGGGGTATGCGGATCCCAGCGGTGGATCTGGTAGAGGTCGACGTAGTCGGTGCCCAGCCGCCGCAGGCTGTGGTCGATCTCGGCCAAGATCGCCTTGCGGGACAGGCCAGCCCCGTTGGGACCCGCGTGCATCCGGCCGCTCACCTTAGTGGCAATGACTACCTCGTCGCGCCGAGCGAGCTCGCCGAGCGCGCGGCCGACAATCTCCTCGCTCGTACCGTCGGAGTAGACGTTGGCCGTGTCAAAAAAGTTGACCCCGAGTTCCAGCGCGCGCTGCACGAACGGCCGGCTGGCCTGCTCGTCCAGCGACCAGGGGTGGCTGCCCCGGTCCGGCGCCCCGTAGCTCATGCAGCCAAGGCACAGCCGGGAAACCTCCAGGCCGGTGTGACCAAGCCGGACATACGGCATCTGCGCGCCCATTCCCCGTACCCTGCCATGCGTCGGGTGCCCGACGTTCGCGTACCTCTGGAGTTACCTCCTGTGCTAGACTGTCAGTAACAGCTACTTTGGGTAACAGATAATACAATCAGGGGGTGGTGTCCATGGGCGACGCGCTGCGCGGCACCCGCACGCTGGTTCGGCGATTGGCCCCCACTGCCGATGCCGTGCGCGGCGCGGCGGCCCGGATCACCACGCCGCTGCTGCCGGATGACTACCTGCGGATGATCAATCCGCTGTGGACTGCGCGGGAACTGCGCGGGCGCATCGTGAAGGTCATCCCGGAAACCGGCGATGCCGCAACCTTGATCATCAAGCCAGGTTGGGGCTGGTCGTTCGCCTCCCAACCGGGCCAGTATGTCGGCATCGGCGTGAGCCTGGAGGGACGCTGGCGGTGGCGCTCGTACTCGATGACCTCCGCCCCCAAGGACGACCAGGGGCACATCGCGATCACCGTCAAGGCGATGCCCGAGGGGTTCCTGTCCTCGCATTTGGTGCGCGGCCTGGAGCCAGGAACCATCGTGCGCCTGGCCCTTCCGCAGGGGGATTTCGTCCTGCCCGACCCGCCGCCCGCCAAAATCCTGTTCTGGACAGGGGGCAGCGGTATCACGCCGGTGATGGCGATGCTGCGCACCCTGCACCGCCGGAACACCATGCCCGACGTGGTGCACGTGCACTCCGCGCCGAGCAGCGATCAGGTGATCTTCCAGGCCGAGCTGCGCAGCCTCACCGAGGCGCACAAGAGCCTGCGGTTGGTGGAAAATTTCGACGACGCCCACGGACAATTGGACGTCACGCGCCTGGAGGCGGTCTGCCCGGACTGGCGCCAACGCGAGGCGTGGGTCTGCGGGCCGGGGCCGATGCTCGACGCCGCCGAGCGGCACTGGTCGGGGGGCGGGGTCGAACGCCGCCTGCACGTCGAACGGTTCTCGATCAAGCTGTCCGGCTCCGCGGAGGGTGGGACCGTCAGTTTTCGCCGCTCGGGCAAGAGCGCTGAGGCGGACGGTGCGACCACGCTGCTCGAGGCGGGTGAAGGCGCCGGCATCACCATGCCGTTCGGGTGCCGAATGGGGATCTGTCATACCTGCGTACTGCCGCTGGCCGCCGGCCGGGTGAAAGACCTGCGCAACGGGGCCGAATACGACCAGAACCAAGGCATCCAAACCTGCGTCACGGCAGCCGCCGGCGACGTCACCCTCGACATCTGACAGGGGCTCCCCCAATGGCCATCTCCGATGTGACCGCTTTCGCGCATCTCACCGATGCTGACGTCGAAGCGCTGGGTCGCGAGCTGGATGAAATCCGCCGTGACGTCGCCGAATCGCTGGGACAAGACGACGCCACGTATATCCGCCGCATGATCCACCTGCAGCGACGGATGGCGGTGGCCGGACGGGTGACGCTGTTCGCCAGCGCCTTCCCGCCGGCGTGGCTGGCCGGTACCGCACTACTCGCCACCGCCAAGATCCTGGAAAACATGGAGATCGGGCACAACGTCATGCACGGCCAGTGGGATTGGATGAACGATCCCGAGATCCATTCCGGGACCTGGGAATGGGACACGACCTGCCCGGCCGAAAGCTGGAAGCACTCCCACAACTTCGTCCATCACACCTTCACCAACGTGCTGGGCAAGGACAACGACGTCGGCTACGGAATCCTGCGGGTCAGCCGCGATCAGCCGTGGCATCCGATCAACCTCGGCCAGCCGGTGTACAACGCCTTGCTTGCGCTGCTGTTCGAGTGGGGCGTCGCGCTGCACGATCTAGACCTCGAGCGCATCCGCAAGGGTCAGAAGGACCCGAAGGAACTCAAGCGGCAGCTGCGCGTTGTCGGCCGCAAGATCCGGCGCCAGGTGGGCAAGGACTACCTGATCTTCCCGCTGCTGTCGGGACCGGCGTTCACGTCCACCCTGACCGCGAACATCACCGCGAATCTGGTACGCAACCTATGGTCCTACCTGATCATTTTCTGTGGGCACTTCCCAGACGGGGCAGAGAAGTTCACCGAGCAGGAGCTGGAGAACGAGTCGAAGCCGCAGTGGTATCTGCGCCAGCTGCTGGGTTCGGCCAACTTCACGGGCAGCCGCCTGCTGCACATTCTGTCCGGAAGCCTCGGCTACCAGATCGAACACCACCTGTTTCCCGATCTGCCTAGCAACCGCTATCCGCAGATCGCCGAGAAGGTCCGCGCTCTGTGCGAAAAATATGAGCTGCCCTACACGACCGGCCCCCTGCATCGGCAGTACGGACAGACGTTGCGCACCATCACGAAATTGAGCCTGCCGGGGCCAGGGAACACCAAGTCGCTACCAAGGATCGGCGGCCGCAGGGGAAGCGCTGAGGAACTACGCCAGCACCGGGGCACCTTCGCACCGCAGGGGGCGGTGGCCTAGAAGGCGCCGTGTCGCGGGCGTGGCTGGCGGGCATTTCCGGCTCGCGCCGGTAGCGTCGAACCGTGGCTAGCGGTCGTCGTCGGGTTCGGCGGCGCTCGCCAGCTGGGGTGGTCGTCGCCTCGGTTGCGCTTCTCGCCTTCGCAGGTATGGCGCCGGCCGGCGCGGCAAGTAACCCGGTCGGTGGTCCGCTGCTCGCCGCCGCCAACGTGGTGGTCGACCACGCCGCAGGCGTGCCGCCCCCACCCGCCGGCATCGCCGCCCGCAGCTGGCTGGTGGCCGACCTGGATTCCGGGCAGGTGCTGGCAGCACGTGATCCGCACCGTCAGCACCGCCCCGCGAGCACGCTCAAGACGTTGACCGCGCTGGCGCTGCTGCCCCTGCTTGACGCGCATCAACAGGTGCCCTTCACCGCGCGGGAGTTGGCCCTGACCGATCAGCCCGATGGCCGCTCCACCCGGGTGGGCTTGCAGCCGGATCAGAGCTACCCGGCGCGGGACCTGTTCGAGGCCATGATCGTGCTCTCGGCGAACGACGCCGCCGAGGCGCTGGCCGGCGCAGCGGTTGGTGGCCGCGCGGCGACCCTGCAGGCCATGAACGACACGGCCCGGGCGTTGCAGGCAGCCGACACGTTCGCCGCCACCCCGGACGGTCTGGACGCTCCCGGCCAGATGACCTCCGCCTATGACCTGGCGCTGATCGCCCGGGCTGCGCTACGCCGCAGCGATTTTCACGCGTATGACTCCATGCTCAAGGCGGCAGTTGCCGCGCGGGGCAGCACCGTCGGTGGGCTCACCCATAACCGGCTGCTGGCCAGCTACCCCGGGGCTTACGCGGGCAAGGACGGGTACACCTTCAAGGCCGGGCAGGTGTGGTGGGGCGCCGCCGAGCGTGGCGGAAACCACCTGATCGTAGTGGTCGTCGATGCCGGTCCTCGTCCCGTCACCCAGGAGATCAGCCTGCTGGATTGGGGTTTCGCGGCGGACCACAAGGTGGGACCGGTCGGCGAGCTGGTTGACCCGCACAGCGGCGCCGCCGGTCAGCTCGCGGGCATCGGCGGCGCCGCGGGCTCGGTGGCGGCCGGGGCCTACCCTCACCGAGTCGCCGCCGCCGGGGTGTTCAACCGGGCCGCTGTCCCGCTGGTGATCGGTGCCGCGGCGTTGCTGGCGCTGCGCCTTCGCCGCCGGCGTTTGACCGCGTTGCGGGAGCGCCGCCGCCCAGCGCAGTAAGCAGCGAATCCGTCGGCGATGGCAAACTAAAGGCTACGGACTCGTGACCCGTCTCGGGTGATCCCCGGCCCGGGCGGCGTGGGTGCAGGTCTTCAGGGTGACTAGGCCTCCAGCCGCCTCATGGCCAGTTCCAGCACGTCGGCGCGGCTACGCCCATCGTGATCGGCGGCCATAAAGTGGTCGCCGATCAGCAGGGAGAAGGCGAGCATGGAGCGGGCCTCGACCTGCGTCGCTGAGTGGTCCGCCACCAACCTGCGCTGGGAAGGGGTCGCGTTCGAGACCTTTTATCGCATGATCATCGAGCCGTCGGTTTCACCAGACGCGTCGATCACGCATCTGGTCTTCTGCGGTCTCGACGGCTACCGGTCGGTCGTGTCGATCAAGGACGCCCTGGCGCAGGATTTGCTCATTGGAGAGCGTCTCAACTGCCCCCTTCTCGACGCTGACCATGGCGCACCGGTCCGACTGGTCAGCCCCAACCAGTACGGCTACGTCAGCATCAAACACCTCAGCCGAATCGAGCTTCACACCGCCGAGCCGACAGGCGTCCACGCTTCTCCGGCGTTGCGTTTGCTCAAGCCTCATCCGCGCGCGAGGGTCTGGGACGAGGAGCGGCATCGCTATCTCCCAGCCTGGTCGGTGCGGCATATTTACCGGCTCCTCAGCCGGCCCATTGCCATCCTCAGCGCTAGGCGGGTAGACGATTGCCGTGACCGATGACCTGTTCGCCGAAACGCGCCATCTCCTCGCGCTGCGGGGAAAACTGCAAAAGCATCAGGTCAACCCCGGCGGACTCGTAATCGGCGATTTTTGTAGTCACCTGATCGGGGGTGCCGACCAGACCGGCGCGAAGGCCGCGGTTGGAGACGCTGTACTCCTCCAACGCCACCTGCGATTCGAGGTGCGAGTGGGAGACGAAGTCCTGATACGAGGTGTACGCCGCCGGCGAGGCGCGCACGTCCAGGACACGGGCCAGTTCGGCCCTGGCCTGGTCCTCGGTGTCGCGCAGGATCACGAAGCCGCTGAGCCCGAAGGTCAATGCCGGCGCGTCGGGTGCCAGCCGGGCGCGCCGCTCCCGCATGTCCGTGATTTTCTCGGCAATCACCTGGAGGGCGTCGCCGTGCATTACATACGCCCCGCCGCGGGCGGCGATCAGATCCTTGGCCCGCGGCGATTCCCCGCCCATGTAGGCCGTCGGGGGACGGCCAGGTCGCGGTGCGAGCACGCAGTCGGTCAACTGGTAGCGCTCACCATGATGGGTGACCGGGTCCTGCTCGGTGAGCAACCGGGACACGACCTGCAGCCACTCCTCCGTACGGTCATAGCGGGCGTCGTGCGTGTCGAAGGGCATGCCGTACTGCTCTGCCTCCTGGGCCCACCAGGAGGAGACGACGTTCATCGAGATGCGGCCCGGGGCCAGCAGTTCGAGGCTGGACAGCGCCTTCGCGGTGAGTGCCGGCTGGTGATAGTTGGGGCGCACCGCCAGCATCAGCTCGAGCCGCTCGGTGACCGCCGCGATCGCAGGCGCCAGGGTCCACGCGTCCCAGGACGGCGCCTGCGGCCCCTTGATGTCGTTGAGCATCAGCTCGGCGATGAGCGTGAGGTCGAAGCCGGCTCGTTCCGAGTCCTGCGCCACCGCACGCACGTCCGCCCAGCTCACCTCCATGCCCTCGTCAGCGACGTTGCGTAGCCATCCCCCGAATACCGGCATCCAGTAGCCAAAGCGCATTTTGCCACCCTAGCTTTGGGCTGCACGGGGCTTGCGGGGCTTCCGGGGCTTCAGCAGGCACAGGAGTAGCCGGGCCCAGCCCCGCCGGCAAGGGCCGCCCAGAGCAGGTCGTATGACGGCTCGGGATCGTCGGGGTCATGCACGCCGTCGACGAATCCCTCGGGCAGGCGTCCGGACAGCAGGGTGACCCACTCGTCGTGGCTGACCGCCGCCTCGGGGAGAAGGGCGCCCCGAGCCCGGACCAGTCGGGCATAGTCGGCGAGGTAGGTCCAACGGCGACCGTCCCGGGCCGGGCCGGCCGTCTGCGGGGCGCCGATTGCGTCGGTGTAGGCCAGCCACGGCAGGTCCACCCCCGCCGCCACGCACAAGCCGACCCACTTCCATACCCTCGGGTTGACGTCGAGCAGCAGATGCTCCCCGGTCCGGGGATCGAGCACGAATTCGATCTCGCTGACCCCGTGATAGCCCAGTTCGGCCAGCACCGCCAGCCCGCGCTCGGCGAGGGCCGGCTTGCTCCGGACATCGGCCAGGCAACAGGTGCCAAAGCCGGGGGGCCACTGCTCCAACTTGCGACCGGTCAGCGATCCGCGGGCAACCCCATCGGCGGACAGGTAGGAGGCGAAGGACACGAAACCGCCGGCCGGCGATTCAATCAGTTCCTGAGCGAGCAGGCTCAGCCCCGCGTCGGCTGCCTCCCGCCGGCGCTCGAGGAGTTCGGTGGGCGTCGCGACGACCCATACCTTGGCCCGGAACGCGTTGTAGAAGCCCCGACTGTCGTCGGGCTTGAGTACCACCGGGTAGGGCAACGCGGTGACGTCGGTCGGCGGCTCGGTTTGGGCGGCGGACGGTTCCCCCAGCGGCCAGGAGCGGGGGGTGGGGATACCCAGCCGGGTGCATGCCCGCCATAGTTGGGTCTTGGACAGCACTCGGTGCAGGACGGGAGGGGGCGGCCCGTACAGCAGGTAGTGCGGTTGAAGTGCCTCACGGTGCCGGGCGAGGGCCAGCACCCAGTCGTCGTTGGTGGGGAAAAGTACGGGAGGCGTCGGGAAACCGGGTGCCAGTTCGAGGAGCCCGTCGCGCAGCGGGCGGCCGCCGTCGAGCTCCGGCGCCGGGAGCAGCCCGCGGGCGGCGATGAACCGCGAATGCTGGGCCAATCCGCCGAGTTCCTTGTCCAGGGCGACGACTTGTACGCCCCGACGGCCGAGGGAACGGGCCACCGCGAGAGCGGTGATGTGCGAGTTCATCGTGACGGCGGCTGGCCGCTCGATGCTCAGACCGGCCAGGTCCGTGGTAGCGATCACCGGGGCAACCCTACGGTCGGTGGTATGGGTGTTGCGGGTGCGGACAGGGCAGGCGCAGGAGGACGCCCTCGGGACAGCGCAGGAGACGGCCCGCGAGGACGCCCTCGGGACAGCGCAGGAGACGGCCCGCGCGGCTGGCCCCCCAGGTGAGATCCCGACCGGTCCCGGGCGGGTTAGACCCGCTGGAACGGGCACACCTACCACATGTGCTTGCGCGTGTGGCCGCTCGCGGCCTCTCCGGACGCCCCGGGTCACGCCCGGCGGGCGCTCCGCGCGTGTCCGCTGTCCCGGCAGCTTGAGCCGCTGCGCGCAGACGCCGAGTTGATCATTTCGGAGTTGGTGGGCAACGCGGTTCGGCACGGTGGGACCGAGGGTTTGGAGCTGAGACTGAGCTCCGATGAACGCGAACTGCGGGTCGAGGTATTCGACGGCGGGCGGGGTGATCCGACTGTGCGCGCCGCAGCTCCCGAAGACGAGAACGGCCGCGGCCTTTATCTGGTACAGCACCTCGCCGAGGACTTCGGGGTGACCCAGCAATCCGCGGGAAAGGTCGTGTGGGCTGTGCTGCGTCCGGTCGGCGTCGCGTAGCGCGCCTGTCGATGCATCCAACCCGCTGGCGCCTTTAGGTTTAGGGCCCGAGCCAGCCTGATGGCACCACGAAGCCATGCCGAGCAACCAGTCCGGCGCTGACAGTGACGGGCCTCGCGCAAGGGTCAGGCTCGCACGACCCCGGCAGCCGTGGTCGTAGAGAAGGCGATGGATCGAGCGCTCGGGACGCTGCCGGCCCGGTAAAAGAGGGCTGGCGGCGTGTCCTCTCACCAGTTGTGGACGGCGTCCGCCAGCTCCTGACAGACCTCGAGCAGCACGGATCACTGCCCGGGCCTGGCAGGTCCACTCTCCACTCGTCCGGTGTTGATGCGGTCGTCGAGGCCCGAAACTTCCAGGATCCCTTGGTGGGTGGGGTGCAAGGCTGGGCATTGCGTCCCGCATCCGCGACGCCGGCTTGTCCGATTACGTCAGCTGCAACCACTTGTCGAGCCGCAGCTTTCGCAGACGAAGCATGAACCGGCGGGGCGCATTTTCACTCCGCAGGTCATGCACAGCGGCGCATCGGCGGCTGTCCCTTGGAGCTGCTCAAGTAGTTCGGTGGAACTGTGCGCCGTTGTTGTTGCCCCCGCCGGCTTGACCTCGACCGGCACTGACCCACGCAGGGCAGCCACATCGACCTCCTCGTCGTCAGTGGCCAATGCAGGAGGGGGGGAGCCGTAGGAGTTGGCAACCGCAGCAGCCCGCTCATCGGCGGTGAAGATGCCGAGTTCGGTCCGCGTGTCGTAGGCAAGGTAGTCGAGTGCCAACCTGCGGAACAAGTAATCCATCACCGAGGACGCTATGCGCACATCCGGGTCGTCGGTCATGCCAGCTGGATCGAAGCGCATATTGACGAACTTCGCGACGTAGGCCTCGAGCGGAACCCCATACTGCAGGGCGATGGAGATGGCCACCGAGAACGCGTCCATGACTCCAGCGAGAGTGGAACCCTGCTTGCTCATCTTGATGAAGACCTCGCCCAGACCGTCGTCCGGGTAGTTGCTGGCGGTCAGGTAGCCCTCGGCGCCGGCAACCGAGAACGAGATTGTTTGACTCGGCCGACGTTTCGGCAGGCGCTTGCGGGTTGGCTTTGTCGCCGCCGAGGCGTTGGCGTCCGCGGTTGCCGAGTTCTGGCTTCCCTTCATGTCCGACAGGGGCTGTCCTACCTTGCAGTTGTCGCGATAGATGGCGACGGCCTTCAGCCCCAGCTTCCAGGACTCGAAGTAAGCGTTCTCCACGTCCTCGACGGTCGCCTCAGAAGGCAGGTTGACCGTCTTGGAAATAGCGCCGGATAGGAAGGGCTGCACCGCGGCCATCATTCGGATGTGCCCATTCGGGGAGATCGACCGCTCCCCCATGGCGCAGTCGAAGACCTCGTAGTGTTCGGTCCGAAGCCCTGGTGCGTCGATGACATTTCCGTTGGCGGCGACATGCTCGACGATCGCTTCGACCGTCTCCTCCGCGTACCCCAACGAGCGCAGCGCCGGGGGCACCGTGTTGTTGACGATCTTCATGCTGGCGCCGCCGACCATCTTCTTCATTTTCACCAGCGCCAGATCGGGCTCGATTCCGGTGGTATCGCAGTCCATCATCAGGCCGATCGTTCCGGTAGGAGCCAGCACGCTGGCCTGCGCGTTCCGCCAGCCGTTGCGCTCGCCGAGCGCATTGCCCTCCTGCCACGCCTTGGTCGCCAGGGCAAGGACGCGCGCGTCGTCGGCGCCGATTGATCGGACACTGTCCGCTGCGGCGGCATGCTTTCTCATCACCCGCTGGTGACCCGCGGAATTTCGCGCATAACCCTCGTAGGTGCCGACGATCCCAGCCAACTCCGCCGAACGCTTGTAGGCGGTTCCGGTCATCAGCGCAGTGATCGCCGCGCCCAGCGCCCGTCCACCCTCTGAGTCGTAGGCATGGCCGGTTGCCATCAGCAGCGCACCGAGGTTGGCGTATCCGATCCCGAGCTGGCGAAAGGCGCGGGTGGTGGCCGCGATTGGTTCGGTCGGGAAGTCGGCGAAACAGATGGAGATGTCCATAGCCGTGATGACTAGTTCCACGACTTTGGTGAAGGTGGGCCCGTCGAATGTGCCGTCCGCGCGCAGGAACTTCATCAGGTTGAGGCTGGCCAGGTTGCAACTGGAGTTGTCCAGCGACATGTACTCGCTACACGGGTTTGATGCCGTGATCCGGCCCGACTCAGGGGTGGTATGCCAGTCGTTGATGGTGCCGTCGTACTGCACTCCCGGGTCGGCGCAGGCCCAGGCTGCCTGAGCGAGCTTGCGCCACAGGCTCCGGGCGTCCACGGTCTCGACCACCCGATTATCGGCACGTGCGCGCAGACCGAACTCGCTGCCCTGCTCCACCGCCCGCATGAACTCGTCGGAGACCCGGACCGAGTTGTTGGCGTTCTGGTATTGCACGCTCGTGATATCCGAGCCGCCAAGGTCCATGTCGAAGCCGGCGTCCCGCAGGACCCGGATCTTTTCCTCCTCGCGGGCCTTGGTCTCGATGAACTCCACGATGTCTGGATGGTCGACGTCGAGCACCACCATCTTTGCGGCCCGTCGGGTGGCCCCACCGGATTTGATGGTCCCTGCTGAGGCATCCGCACCCCGCATGAAGCTGACCGGCCCCGAAGCGGTACCACCGGAGGACAACAGTTCCTTTGACGAACGGATTCGGGACAGGTTCAGGCCGGCCCCCGAGCCGCCTTTGAAGATCAATCCTTCTTCGCGATACCAGTTGAGGATCGAGTCCATCGTGTCGTCAACGGCGAGAATGAAACAGGCGCTGACCTGCTGCGGGGAGGAGGTCCCAACGTTGAACCAGACCGGGGAGTTGAAGGAGAACACCTGATGCAAAAGGGCCCAGGTGAGTTCGTGATCAAAGATTTCGGCGTCCTCGGCTGAGGCGAAGTACCCGTTGTGCAGACCGGCTATGCGATAGGTGTCGACGACCCGATCAATCAGTTGCTTGAGGCTCCATTCCCGCGCAGCCGTGCCCACGGCACCGCGGAAGTACTTGGTCGTCACGATGTTCGCAGCGTTGATCGCCCAGAAGTCCGGGAACTCAACCCCGCGTTGCTCAAAGTTGACGCTCCCGTCCCGCCAGTTGGTCAGGACAACGTCGCGTCGTTCCCAGCTGACCTCGTCGTAAGGGTGCACGCCGGGTGAGGTGTAGATGCGTTCGACCCGCAGGCCGCCACCCGACCTACCGGTCGCCCGGGGGGCGGTGGGTGTCTGGCCAGCGCCGTGGACGGTCTCGGTCATGCTGGGTTCCTGCCCTTCGTATGTGTTCAACGCAGCGAACCGCAGCGCAGCCCGTGGAGATGCTTGGCTTGTAGTCAGGTACTGGTGTTGGGGGCATGCGCGGCGGAGTCCCCGGCGCGCAACGCCGCTATCTCCAGTTCAAACTCGGTAAGGGATTCGAACGAGCGGTACACCGAGGCGAAACGCAGGTACGCCACCTCGTCCAGTCGCCGAAGTGGGCCGAGGATGGCCAGGCCCACCTCGTCGGCCGGCACCTCGCCAAGCCCGGAGGCGCGAATCGTCTCCTCGACCTCTTGGGCAAGCAAGGCGAGCGCGTCCTCGTCGACGGGCCGTCCCTGGCAGGCCTTGCGCACGCCCAAAACGATCTTGTCGCGCCGGAACGGCTCGAGCGCACCGCTGCGCTTCACGACCTGCAGCAACACCGTCTCCACCGTGGTGAACCGTCGCGCGCAGGACGGACACGACCGGCGCCGACGAATGGCGGCACCCTCGTCGGTGTCCCGGCTATCGACGACCCGGGTGTCGCCGTGCCGGCAGTACGGGCAGCGCACGTTGAACCTCCTGAACGACCGCTCCGCGCAGGCCCCCGCGCCCGATATTTGTGGACAACCTGTGCGTTGGCGGCTTGAAGCGGTGGACGCTATGTGGACAGTCTACCACTACATGTGGATAACTTACATGGGTGTAAGTACTAGATGCAGTAGTGGAAGCTAGAGGTGCCGAGGGTCGAGGGCAAGTGTTGACCGGCGTGTCGAGCCCGCCAATTTGCAAGCCGAGCATGGGAGAAAGGAGTTCAGCGTGGGAGGGTCAGGGTCTGCCCTGCCTGCAGCCCGAACGAGGACAGGTGATTCGCCGCCCGCAGCTTGGTCATGGTGATCCGCGGGTCTTGGTGCGGGTCCACCCGTTCCGCGATGGACCACAGGGTGTCGTGCGGCTGCACTACGGTGACGGTCGCGGGTGCCGTGTCGGCGGCGCTGGATGAACTTGCCCGGCCCAGCCCAAAGCCAGCCATGATCAGCAACATGGAACCGACCACTACCACGATCCGGCCTCGCCTCGTCAGATGCAGGGTGCTCGCGGGCGCGGCATCGCGGCAAGGACTCGGGGTTGGAAGACGAGCGCCGGGCCGGCCGCCCGGGTGCCCGGTGGGGCGGGCGCCGTCCGGGCGGGGAACGCGCCCGGGGGAGGATGCGGCGGTGTCAAGGGCGGCGGTAGGTCGGGTCCGTGGCTGGCGGCGGAGGGGCAGGACCGAGGCGTCGGGCCGAGTGAGGGTGGCGTTCATGCTGACTCCTTGGGCATCGGGCGGGCAGTGATCAGAGCAGACCGTTGGACGAACGAGTGTTCGAACGAACGTCTGTGCGAGTTGTACCCCACCCCACCGACAGAATCCATGGCCGGCGCAAACTTTTTCGAACAGGTGTTTGAAACTGCGCTCGTCACGCGCTACGTTCCCGCCATGAGTGATCAGCGCGCCCCGCGCGGCAAGAAGACGGACCACACCACGGCGGCGCCCGCTTCAGGGGGCACGGTGCACGACTTGCCCGATGGGCCGCCAGACGCGACCGGCCTGACCGCGCGCCAGCGGCGCATCCTTGAGGTCATTCGGGGGGCCGTGCAGGCGCGGGGATATCCGCCGAGCGTCCGCGAGATTGGTGAGGCGGTCGGGCTGACCTCAACCTCGTCGGTCGCCCATCAACTAAAATCCCTGCAAACCAAGGGGTTTCTCCGCCGTGATGCCCACCGTCCGCGGGCGGTCGAGGTTCTTCTGCCGGGCGAGGTAGACATCCGCGAGGAGGCGTCCGACGAGCGACCAACGCCGGCCTACGTTCCGCTCGTGGGACGCATCGCCGCGGGTTCCCCGGTGCTCGCCGAAGAGTCGGTCGAGGCGGTGTTTCCGCTGCCGCGAGAACTGGTCGGCTCCGGCACGCTGTTCTCGCTCAAGGTGGTCGGCGACTCCATGATCGACGCCGCCATTACCGACGGCGACTGGGTCGTGGTACGGCAGCAGCCGAGCGCCGAAAACGGGGAGATCGTCGCGGCCATGATTGACGGTGAGGCGACCGTCAAGACCTTCCGCAGGCGGGACGGTCATGTGTGGCTGTTGCCCCACAACCCCTCCTACGCCCCGATTCCGGGTGACGACGCCCTCATCCTTGGTCGGGTCGTGTCGGTGCTGCGCAGAATCTGATCAGCCGGTCAGGCTGGCGTACGCCTCTTGTACCCGCAGGTCCATTCGCGCCGGAACGGTCCGGACCGGGCCGCCCGCGACCGGTGTTGGCCCGATGCTCCCGAACGGGGTGACTACGGTGAACGTCGCTCCGTACGCGACGCTCGCCGTCACGGCTTGTTGACCGGCCGCGAGGTAGGCGTGGCGCACCGACCCGTCGGGGGGCGCCGAACCCGGGTCGGTAGTTTCCAGGCTGGCTCCGTCACCGAAGGACCAGGTGTACTGGGCGGCGCCTACTTGCAGCCGCATCGTGTATCCCTGACCGCCGAAGTCTTTGGCCGCGGACTGCGGTGCCTGCGCGGAGAAGTATGTCGGCAGGTTCACCAACGTCGCCCCACCCGGCGGCCATGACCTCAGCGTCGGTGGAGTCACCTGCACCTGATCGGCATACTTGCGGGCATCAGCAGCAATCATCGAGCCCGACACGAGCCCCGCGTCGGAAGCAGCGTAACAATATGAATCGACGAGCCGCGTTGGAATCCCCGGACTCGGACTAAACAAGACCTGAAATCGCTGTTCGTTCGCCCGGCACCCAACGTAGATTCCCTGACAATGGCTCGCGTCCGGTCCACTTTTCCCGGTGTTCGTCTGGCAAACCGTCAAAACCGCCCAGCTACAGTTTCCACATCCTTCCGTGGCAATTGATAGATGGGTCTCTGTGTCTCGTCCCCGAACGAAAAGGAGCCCCGTCACTTTATGATCTTGGGTGTTGACCTGAGCGTTCGACGCCATGAATCCGGGGGGAGCGGGCCCAGCGTCTGCAGCCGCTGGAATTGCTGAAAGAATAACAACCAGGAGTAAGGCGGTGACAGGCAGCAGCCCTACGCGTTGCGTTCGAAAAAGGCCATCCATCTGTCCCCCTCTCGTTCGAAACTAATGACAAAGTTCCCTGAGTCTGGTTTGCCGGAAGTAAGCACTCGCCCGGCCGCGTCGAGTATCTCGTATGGTCCGCTCACGACATGAATATGAACATCAGCGTTTGTGCCGTTGCGGGCCAAAATAGCGATAGGCTCGACGTAGCGATAAGTGATGTTTTCGTGAGCTGAACGTGATTCCAGGTAATCCACTACGGTTTGGATACCCTTGCGGCAATTGCAATCCTGTGATGAGACGCGGGAAAATGCTGTGATATGCCCGGTGCGGCCCACCGCTTCTATGGCGGTGACGTAGCCACGAGCGGCGGCGAGGATCGCGGCGTCACTGTTCGCGGCGATGCTCGGGGAGGCGCTGGTAGGCGTACTCGTGGAAGTCACGGCTGGCGTGCTGGGCGCTCGTGAGGTCAACGCGCTGGGCGTCGGGCCGGCCGTCGGGGCTGCGCCGCCGCCGCACCCGCTGAGCAGCCCGGCTGCGCACAACGCGCCCACTATGGGGCGAAGACGCCACATGCCCGGGAGGATAGGCCCGAATGGGCGCCTCCCGCACCCCCCCTGTGGATAACCCGCCCCGGCGGCAACCGTCGCGAATAGGCCGGCGAGGACGGGTCAGCGCAGCGCCAGCGCCCGTCCTGGGCGGTCGGTCACCACGGCCGTCACCCCACGCGCGCGCATCAACCGGCGCAGCCGCCAGTCCTCATTCACCGTCCATATCAACACAGCCAAATCCCGCCGACGACACCACCAGCGCAAGCCCCACCAGCCGATGCGGAACTGCACAGCGACGCCAACCGCGTCACAGGCCTCGATCCGCCGCCAGGGCAGCGCGTCCGAGACGACGCCACGTAGGGCATCGCGCACCGGCCGGCCGGCAAACGAGGGACCAAGCGTCAAGCAGCCCGTGGCCCCGATCGCGCGAAGTGCCCGCACCGAATCGACGTCACCGGTGGTGAAGAACACCGGCTGCACCGAACCGATGGCGGCGACCAGCTCGGCCTCGTAGCCCGGCTCCTTCAGGTCCACGTGCATGCCGGCCCCGCTGGCGCCTACGAGGGCAACGACCTCGGACAGAAGCGGCGAATCGGCGGTGATCTCGTCGTGCGCACATACCAGCACCCCGTCCGGGCGGCGGCGCACGTCCACCTCCACCAAGTCCGCCCCTATCGCAAGCGCGGACCGGTAGGCCTCCAGTGAGCCGCGGGCAGCGACCTCTCCCCCACCCCGATGCGCCGAGATCAGCGGTCGGCCGGTGCGCGGCAACTCAGCCGACGGAGGCGAAGGGCTCGAGCTCGGCCGCCAGCGCCGCCCCGACGCGGGCGTGCAGCCGAGTGCCGGCCGACTCATGCTCCTCCGTCAGCACCTCGCCCTCGCGATGCACGCGGGCCACAAGGGCGGCGTCCGCATAGGGGACCAGCGCCGTCAGCTCGACCTCCGGGTGCGGCACCGCGGCCACGAGGGCCGCCGCCAAGTTCTCCATCCCCTCACCGGTGCGGGCCGAGACGAACACGGCCCCCGGCTCCACCAGGCGCAGGCGGGCCAGCACCAGCGGGTCGGCAGCGTCCACCTTGTTCACCACAATGAGTTCGGGCACGTTGGCAGCGTCGACATCGGCGAGCACGGTGCGGACAGCCGAGATCTGCATCTCCGGGTCGCTATTCGCTCCGTCCACCACGTGCACGATGAGGGCGGCGCCAGCCACCTCCTCCAGGGTGGAGCGGAACGCCTCGATCAACTGGTGCGGCAGGTGCCGGACGAACCCGACCGTGTCCGTCAGGGTGACCGCACGCCCATCGGAAAGCTGCGCCCGGCGGACGGTCGGATCCAGGGTTGCGAACAGGGCGTCCTCGACGAGTACGCCCGCCCCGGTCAACCGGTTCAGCAGCGAGGACTTGCCGGCATTGGTGTAGCCGGCGATCGCCACGCTCGGGACGGTGGAAGCCGCACGCCGATGCCGCTTGGTTTCCCTGATCGTGGACATGGCCGCGATCTCAGCCTTGAGCTTGCTCATCCGGGCGCGCAGCCGCCGCCGGTCAGTTTCGATCTTCGTTTCACCCGGGCCGCGGGTGCCGATGCCACCACCGCCGGCCACGCGGCCGCCGGCCTGCCGGGACATCGACTCACCCCAGCCGCGCAGCCTCGGCAGCATGTATGTCATCTGCGCCAGCGCCACCTGCGCCTTGCCTTCCGCTGAGGTGGCGTGCTGGGCGAAGATGTCCAGGATCAGGGCGGTCCGGTCGATGACCTTGACCTTGACGACTTCCTCCAGCTGCCGCAGCTGCCCCGGCGCCAGCTCGCCGTCGCAGACGACCGTGTCCGCGCCGGTCGACGCGACGACGTCGCGCAGCTCCTTGGCCTTCCCCGAGCCGACATAGGTAGCCGGATCGGGCTTGTCTCGTCGCTGCACCAACGCGTCCAGCACCTGCGAGCCGGCCGTTTCGGCGAGGGCGGCAAGCTCGGCCATGGAGTTCTCCGCGTCCGCGAGAGTCCCCCCGGTCCACACCCCGATGAGGACGACTCGCTCCAGGCGTAGCTGGCGGTACTCGACCTCGGTGACGTCGGTGAGCTCGGTCGTCAGCCCGACGACCCGCCGCAGCGATTGCCGCTCCTGTAGGGCCAGCGCGGAGCGCAGGTCGGATTCGGACAGGTCAGGAAGCCCTAAGGCCCCGGACAGGTCGATCTCCACCGACTCGGGTGCGGCGGCGGGCTCGCGGCCCGCTTCATTTGGTGTTGGCATTGTCATCGGGTTCAGCGTGACACGTCGGGCCGGCATTCCGCGAGCGGGTTACTCATCGGCGGCGGCGAGCCATCGGGCATCAATGTTGCCATGGGCGACGATCACCGCCGGGCCGGTCAGCAGCACCGTCGCGCCGGTCCAGGTCACCTGCAGGCATCCACCGGGCACCTCCACCTCCCAGCTCCCGCTTTGCTGCCCCGCGCGGACGGCGACGGCCACGGCGGCGGCGCATGCGCCGGTCCCGCACGAACGCGTCTCGCCGGCCCCCCGTTCATGCACCCGCATCGCCAACCGCTCCGGCCCGCGGACCGCGACGAACTCGACATTGGTATCCAGATCGACGACCGGCGGAACGCTCAGCGGGCCGGCTTCGGCCGGGTCGCCCACCTGCACCACCACGTGCGGGTTGCCCAGCCAGACCTCCACCCCCGGCCAGCTGCGCCCCCCGGCCTGCACCAGCCGATCGGTGCCCGGCAGGTGCGGCGCCCCCATGTCGACGGTGATGTCGCCGTCACCGGCGAGGGTCACCGCCTTCAGCCCGTCTCTGGTGGCCAGCGAAAGCGGGCCGTCGCCGGCCAGCCCGGCCTCCTGCAGCCACCGCGCGTAGACCCGCACCCCGTTGCCGCACATTTCCGCGACGCTGCCGTCGGCGTTGCGGTAGTCCATGAACCAATCCGCCTCGCCGGCCAGATGGGCGACCTGCTCGACCTTCGCGGTCGGCACCACGCGCAGCACGCCGTCGGCGCCGATCCCGGCGCGCCGGTCGCACAGCACGCGTACCAGCGCAGGGGTCAATTCCAGCGCACCGTCGACATCGGGGAGCACCACGAAATCGTTTTGGGTCCCGTGTCCCTTGGCGAACTGCATGCGATCATTTTACGGCGGCAAGTGCTTGTTCCGCCGATTCGATCTGAACAATCCGGTGATCGACGCGAAACCATGATCGCTGGCGCCGGGCGTACCTGCGGGTGGCCCGGACCGTTGCCTGCGCTGCGGCAACCGGATCATCGGGCATGGCCAGCAGCTGGGCGTAACCGAGGGCCTTGCGGGCGGTTGGCCCATCGGCCAGGCCCTTGGCCAGGAGTCCGCTCACCTCCTCGACGAGGCCGGTACGGAACATCTGCGCGACCCGCGCTTCGATCCGCTCGGCGAGGTCGGGCCTGCTGACCCCGAACTGGACGGTGGCTGCCCAGCGGTAGCGCCCGTCCGGCCTAGTCGCGGAGAAGCTGCCGGTCAACGCGACGACCTCCAGCGCCCGGACGATGCGCCGGCCGTTGGAGGGAAGCATTGCCTGGGCTGCGGCGGGATCGGCGAGCGCGAGCCGGCGGTGCAGGGCGCCCGGGCCGCCGACGGCCAACTCGGCTTCCAGCCCGGCCCGGATCGCCGGATCGGTGGGGGGCAGCACGAGGTCATCGAGCAATGCCCGCAGGTAGAGCCCGGAACCACCGACCACCACGGGGCTGACCCCGCGGTCGAGCAGCTCCTGTACCACCGCGACGGCCCGCCGCTGATAGTCGGCGACCGACGCAGGTTCCCGCACCGGCCAGATGTCCAGCAGGTGATGGGTGATCCCCTCCCGCCCGTCCGGCGGCAACTTCGCGGTGCCGATATCCATGCCGACGTAGCACTGCATGGCGTCGGCGTTGACCACCTCACCGCCAAGCGCCTTCGCCAGGGTCAGGCCCAGCGCCGACTTCCCCGCCGCGGTGGGGCCGACGACCGCGATCACACGGGGCGGATTCACGCGTCCAATGTGCATTCGCTGAGGGAAATCACGAAGTAGCCGACCCCGTAGGGCGCGCCCCGCCACAGCAACCGACCGCGCAACGGGTCGCCCAACGCACCGGCCAACGCCTGCAGAGCCGGCCGCCCGGTGGTCCACAGCGGGCCGTCGCCGGCAGGGGCGAGGGCAAGCAGCGTGTCGGTGTCACCGGCGCAGACGGCCGCCACCACGGCATCGTCGAAGGCGTCGCCCCGGCCATCATCGCCGACCGGTGTCTGCAGCCGGTAGCCCGAACCGTCCGCGAGCACCAGCAGCCCGACCCTGGCAGCGCCCGCCGCCAGCTCCGCGCCGGACCGGGCGCATTCCTCGGGTGTGGCATCGGCGGACAGCTCCTGCAGGCCGATGGGTGGGGTTGGCCGCTGCCTCAGCAGCCAGCGCCCGATCGTCAGGGACAGCGGCAGGGTGGGGGGTCTGGTCGGCGCCGGCTTCGCAGGCACGCCGTAGGGGGCCAGCGAGCCGGTCGCACTCTGTGGGTGCCGACGCGTCTGGCAGCCGACACCCACGAGCACTAGCAGGTCCGGCCCTACCGCGAGCAGCCGGTCGATCGCCAGGGCGCAGGCGGCCCGGCACTCGTCCAGCTCCGGCGCCGCGCCCGCCGCCAGCTGCGGCACCAGGATCGGCGGGTGCGGGCAGACCGCGGCGGCGACCAGCATCCGGTGAAAGGGGACGGGCTGATCAGGACGCGGGCACGGGAATGGGCGCCCCAACTAGCGGAGCCGGCATGGGTACGGCGGCCGGCGCAGCCGGCACGGGTGTGGCAACCGGCGCAGCGGGCACGGGTACGGCGCCGGCCGGTGCCCCGAGGCTGGGCAGCCCCAGCAACACAGCGGCGGGAGCGGCCGGTGCCCGATCCGGCCCGCTCTCCCAGCTATCCCCTGCCCTGGTACACCGGTGGCTGCGCAGCGGGCCGTCGGCAACCAGATGATGCGGGGCCGCGTAGGTCACGACGCCTTCGACTACATCCCCCGGCCGGACGCCGCCCGGGTCCCGCACGTGCACCAGCCGGCCGTCACGCGCCCGTCCCGAGATCCTGGCGGTCGCCCCGTCCTTGCGTCCCTCCCCCACCGAGACCAGCACCTCCACCGCCTTGCCGACCTGCGCGCGGTTGCCGGCGAGGGCCGCCTGCTCGACGACCGCGGTCAGCCGGGCATAGCGCTCGGTGACTACCTCTCGTGGCACCTGGCCAGGCATCGCCGCGGCCGGGGTCCCCGGCCGGGGCGAATACTGGAAGGTGAATGCGGAGGCAAACCCCGCGGCGCGCACCACGTCCAGCGTCGCGGTGAAATCGTCCTCGCTCTCCCCGGGGAACCCGACGATCAGGTCGGTGCTGATCGCCGCGTCGGGCATCGCGGCCCGCACCTGCTCGACGATCCGCAGGTAACGGCCGGCGCGGTAGCTGCGCCGCATCGAGCGCAGGACCGAGTCCGAGCCGGATTGCAGCGGCATATGCAGCTGCGGCATCACGTTGGGGGTGACCGCCATCGCCTCGATGACATCGGTGGAGAAATCGCGCGGGTGCGGGCTGGTGAACCGGACCCGCTCCAGGCCGGGCACCTTGCCGCAGGCGATGAGCAGCTTGGCGAACGCGCCCCGGTCACCGAGGTCCGAGCCGTAGGAGTTCACGTTCTGACCGAGCAGGGTCACTTCCAGCACCCCCGCGGCTGCCAGGGCTCGCACCTCGGCGAGCACCTGCGCGGCGGGCCGGTTGCGCTCGGTGCCGCGCAACGAAGGCACGATGCAAAACGTGCAGCTGTTGTTGCACCCCACGCTGATCGATACCCAGGCGCTGTAGGCCGATTCGCGCCGGGCCGGCAGCGCCGACGGGAACGTCACGAGCGCCTCGAGTAGCTCGACCTGCGACTCCTGCTCCACCCGCGCCCGGTCGAGCAGCGCAGGCAGCGACCCGAGGTTGTGCGTGCCGAACACCACATCCACCCAAGGCGCCCGGTCGGTCACCACCGCCCCGTCCTTCTGCGCGAGGCAGCCGCCGACCGCGATCTGCATGCCCGGCGTCACTGCCTTCACCGAGGCGAGGCGCCCGAGATTTCCGTATAGCCGGTTGTCGGCGTTCTCCCGCACCGCGCAGGTGTTGAACACCACCAGGTTCGGGGTCTTCCCGGCCGCTGCGCCCGCGGCGCCGACGTCGGTGGCGCGGCGCCAGCCGTCTGCCTCCAATACACCGGAGATGCGTTCGGAGTCATGCACATTCATCTGGCACCCGTAGGTGCGTACCTCGTAGGTCCTGCCCTCGCCGCTCATGATGAGCCCAGCCTACGGGCGATCGCCGGTACCGGCCCCAGCAGCTGCGCGAGCCGCCCGGCGCCGACGTTCCCCCCGGATAGGATCACCCCGACCCTGGCCCCGGCAACGTCCGGCACCTTCGCGGCGAGCAGCGCGGCGAGCCCGGCTGCGCCCCCCGGTTCGATCACCTGATGCAGCCGCTCGATCGCCCACCGCATCGCGGCAACCAGTTCGGCGTCGCTCACCGTCAGCACCCCGGTTACCAGCGGGCGGACCAACTCGAAGGTCAGTGTGCCCGGCGCCCCGGTCGCAAGGCAATCCGCCACGGTGCGCGGCGGCGGGATGCTCACCGGGAAACCTGCGGCGAGCGAGCGTACCCAGTCGTCGCCGGCTTCCGGTTCGACGCCGTAGATGCGCAGGCCGGAGCACAGCGCGGCGGCAATCGTGGCGCAGCCGGCCAGCAGGCCGCCGCCGCCGAGGGGCACCACCAACACATCGAGCGGGCCGGCGTCGGCCACCAGTTCCAGGGCCGCGGTGCCCTGCCCGGCGATGACCTCCGGGTCATCGAATGGCCGGATCAGCACCGCCCCGGTGTCGGCGGCGAGCTGTTGGGCCAGGACGGCACGGTCGGCGACGTACCGGTCGTATTCGATGATTTGCGCGCCGTATCCGTTCGTCGCCGCCCGCTTCGACGTCGGGGCATCCTGCGGCATCACGATCGTGGCGGGCACACCGAACAAGCGGGCCGCAAGCGCCACGGCCTGCGCGTGGTTCCCGGAGGAAAAGGCGACCACCCCCCTGGCCCGGTCGGGTGGGCTCAGCCGGGCCAGCGCGTGGTAGGCACCGCGGAACTTGAACGCCCCCACCCGCTGCAGGTGCTCGGCCTTCAGGTGCACCCGAGCGCCGGTCAGCGAATCCAGGGTACGGCTGGTCAGGACCGGCGTGCGGTGCGCGACGCCGGCCAGAACCTTCGCCGCGTCCTCGACGTGCGCGGGGGTCACGGCGGCCGGCGGGAGGTGTGCTGGCGTGAAAGCGGGGCTCACGGTCAGCGCGCGACCTCGCTGGCCCGCGACTCGCGGACGACCGTGACCCTGATCTGGCCCGGGTAGGTCAGCTCCTCCTCGATCTGCTGGGCCACCTCCCTGGCCAGGATCTGAGCACCGAGATCATCGATCGCGTCGGGCTGCACCATCACCCGGATTTCGCGGCCGGCCTGCATCGCGAATACCTTCTCCACCCCGGGTTTGGCCGCCGCGATCGCCTCGATACGTTCCAGCCGGTGCACGTAGGACTCCAGACTCTCCCGCCGCGCGCCTGGGCGCCCGCCCGAGCACGAGTCGGAGGCCTGGGTGAGCACGGCCTCCAGGCTGTGCGGCGCCACCTCGTTGTGGTGCGCCTCGATGGCGTGCACCACTTCCTCGGACTCGCCCAGCCTGCGGGCCAGGTCAGCGCCGATGATCGCGTGGCTGCCCTCCACCTCGTGGGTAAGGGCCTTGCCGATGTCGTGCAGGAACGCGCACCTTTTGACCAGCGGGACATCCAGCCGGAGCTCGGCGGCCATCGTGCCGGCGATGTGAGCTGTCTCGAGGAGGTGGCCGAGGACGTTCTGGCCGTATGAGGTCCGGTATCGCAACCGGCCAAGGTGATCGATCAACGTGTCGTCGATCTCGGTGATCCCGACGGTGACCAGGGCAGCCTCACCGGCCCGGCGGCACAGCGCCTCCACCTCGATTTTCGATTTCTCGTAGGTCTCCTCGATCCGCTGCGGGTGAATCCGGCCATCGAGTACCAGCGCTTCCAGCGTCAACCGGCCCACCTCGCGCCGCACCGGGTCGAAGCAGGAAAGCAACACGGCCTCGGGCGTGTCGTCGATAATCACGTTGACGCCGGTGACCGCTTCGAAGGCGCGGATGTTGCGGCCCTCTCGGCCGATGATCCGGCCCTTCATCTCATCGCCGGGCAGGTGCAGCACGCTGACCACCGACTCGGCGGTCTGCTCGCTTGCGACGCGCTGCACGGCCAGCGTGACGATGGACCTGGCGCGCTTCTCCCCCTCCTCGCGGGCCTCGTGTTCGATGTCCCGCACGATCACGGCGGCCTCCCGGCGGGCCTGCTGCTCCTGCTGGCGCACCAGTTCGGCGCGGGCTTCGGCCGCTGTCATCGCCGCGAGGCGCTCCAAGGTGGCCTGCTGCTCCGCCTCGCACTCGGCGACCCTCGCGATCTGCTGCTCAAGTTCGGATGCCCGGGCGGCTGCTTCGACATCGCGCTGGGCTACCCGGCCGGCGTGCGCCTCGATCCTGGTCTCCCGCTGCTCCAGCCGGGTCTCCCGGTCGGCCATCCGCTGCTCGCGCGCCTCGGCCTCGGCCCGCTGCTGGGCGAACAGGCGCCGGGACTGCTCCGAGGTGCGCTCCGCGGTTGCCCGCTCGGCGGTTGCCCGCTCGGCGGTTGCCCGCTCGGCGGTTGCCCGCTCGGCGGTTGCGGTGTCGGCGGTCGCCCGCTCGGCGGTTGCGGTGTCGGCGCCGGCCACCACCGGTTTGGGCTGCTCGGCTGACTCGCGCGCTTCGATGGGCCCACTAGCCGGCAATCGGGGCGTGACCGGCAATCTGCGCAGGAGCAGGAGCACCAGCGTGATGAGTGTCAGGAGGGCGACGATTAGGACCGCAGCCAGGGCCTCCACCGCCGCTCACCTCCGTGTCTGCTTCAGGCGCGGAAGCTCCGCGCCGACACGGTGAGCTCACGTGGCTGGCTTCGCCAACCGATCCGGTCGCAACGCCGACGAACCCCAACGCCGACGAACCCCCACACCGGCGAATCCCAACACCGACGAGACGTGTTGGCGCCTGGAAGTCGACCACACCCGGTCGCCGCTCGACGTACGGCCCCGCGTGGTGCCGATCCAAGCAACCGGCTATCTGCGTGACCGCCCGGGGCGGTCAGTTGGGTCAGTTGCGCTGGTCGCCGAACGCGGGTCGGCGTTTGTCGAAAGCAGCCGTTTCGCGTTGTCGAAATGGTTCGAGCGTTGTCGATAATGGTTTAGCGGTCTTGCACTATGTGTGATGGCAGGCGGCTGCCGTGCCACATGAACTCACCGTGAACACCAGGGTAGGTCGAGGATGTGCCCCGCAGCAAGCGCGAGTTGATCGCGCCAGCCGGCAGTTGACAGATCATGTCCGGTCAGGTCGACAATCGTGACATTCCAGCGGGGCCTTCGTCCACTTCCCGCAGCAGTCGACCGACCAATGCGGCATCGAAGCCGCGCCGGGTGAGCTGCGCGGCGAGGCGGCGGGCCCGGACGTGTGGTTCCAGCCGTGCCATCGCGGGCAGGCGCTTGGCCACCAGGGCGCGCGCGGCCAGTTCGTCGTCGGGCACGTCGGGATCCTGGAGGGCAGCGTCCACGATCTCGGGTCCCACCCCCTTGCCGCGCAGCTCATCGGCGAGGGCTCGGCGGCCACGTTGGCGGCCCTTGCGGGCGATGTAGTCGCGCGCGTAGCCCACGTCATCGACCAGGCCGACGTGTTCGAGTCCGTAGACCACCTCAAGCACGGCGCACTGGTCGTGTCCTCGCCGTTCGAGCGCCCGCACGAGCTGGTCTCGGGTCCATGGACGCCGAGCGAGCAAGGTCAGGGCCTGCTCATGGACTTCGTCCTGGCTGGTGTCCTCCACGACGGGCTCGTCGTGGGATGCGGGGTAGGAATCGCCCAAGGGCTCAGGTGTGCTGCCCCCAGGTGCGGGTGTGTCGACCCCCGGCACCAGCCGGAGATGTCGAGCGTTCACGGGAGTTAGAAGTCGACCGGGACGGGCGCCGGATCGTCCAGGTTGATCGCATCCAGAACCGGCCCGATCCCCAGCTTTTCCTTGATCTTCTTTTCGATCTCGTCGGCGAGCTCCGGGTTGTCCCGCAGGAACTGCCGGGCGTTCTCCTTGCCCTGGCCGAGCTGGTCCCCCTCGTAGGTGTACCAGGCTCCAGACTTGCGCACGAAGCCATGCTCGACCGCCATGTCGATCAGGCCGCCCTCGCGGCTGATCCCCTGGCCGTAGATGATGTCCATCTCGGCCTGTCGGAACGGGGGGGACAGCTTGTTCTTGACCACCTTCACCCTGGTGCGGTTGCCGACCGCGTCGGCGCCGTCCTTGAGGGTCTCGATGCGCCGTACGTCGAGGCGGATCGAGGCGTAGAACTTCAACGCCTTCCCGCCGCTGGTGGTCTCCGGGGAACCGAACATCACCCCGATCTTCTCCCGCAGCTGGTTGATGAAGATCGCGGTGGTGCCGGAGGTGCTGAGCGCCCCGGTGATCTTCCGCAGCGCCTGGCTCATCAGCCTGGCCTGCAACCCAACGTGGCTATCTCCCATCTCACCTTCGATCTCGGCTCTCGGCACGAGGGCGGCCACCGAGTCGACCACGATGACGTCCAGGGCGCCGGAGCGGATCAGCATGTCCATGATCTCCAACGCCTGCTCGCCGGTGTCCGGCTGGCTGACCAGCAGCGCGTCGGTGTCCACGCCCAACGCCTTGGCGTAAATCGGGTCGAGGGCGTGTTCGGCATCGATGAACGCCGCGATGCCACCCGCCGCCTGCGCGTTTGCCACCGCGTGCAACGCGACGGTTGTCTTGCCCGATGATTCGGGTCCGTAGATCTCCACGACGCGGCCACGGGGCAGGCCGCCGATGCCGAGCGCGACGTCAAGGGCGATGGAGCCAGTGGGGATGACCCTGATCGGCGGTCGGATGTCATCGCCGAGCCGCATCACCGAGCCCTTGCCGTACTGCTTGTCGATCTGTGCCAGCGCAGCTTCGAGAGCCTTGGTGCGGTCAGGGGTGGGTGCTAAAGGTGCCATGACGCCCTCCAGGGCTCTCGTGGGGTCGGCCGCAACGAACGACGGTGACGCTAATCCGGGGCGCCGACAAAAACGTCGGGCACGCCCAGGTTGTGGACACCCGTTGCGGTACGCACAACCTAGCCGAACGTCTGTTCGAGCGAGGGAGCGACACGCCCGGTTGCTGGCCGGCGCGGCTCAGCCGATGGCGGCCGCGGCTGGCAGGTCGCCAGCCTCCTGGCGAAGCTCACGCAGCAGTTCGGTCAGCTGATGGACGGCCGCCGGCGGGGTGCCGCGCAACCCGAAGCGCATGTCGGTCAACGTGGCGGTGGCCCGACCTACCAGTTCCGTCCCGCTCGCGGTCAACGACACCAGCGTCGTACGCCGGTCCGTCGGGTGCGCCGACCGCATCACCAGCCCGTCTCGTTCGAGGCGATCGACGATGCCGGTCACCGAGGCCGGATGCAGCATCAGCCGTTCGCCCATGGCCGACATGGGCAGCGCCCTGGACCGGGCAAAGGTGAGAAGTACCAGCGCCTCATAGCGGGCGAAGCTCAAGCGATACGGTTTGAGCGCCCGGTCGATGGCCGCCTGCAGCAACTGTTGCACCCGCATCACGGAGGTCACCGCAGCCATGTCATCAGCCGGGCCGAAGCGGTGTTCCCACTGGCGAGCCGCCTCTGCGATCGGGTCGAACGGCAGCGCCATCAGAAGCGGGCGGGCTCGGTGTAGACGCCCCACTCGGCGCGCAGCGCATCGCAGATTTCCCCGAGGGTGGCCTCCGCGCGGACAGCGTCGAGCATCGGCGGTATGCAGTTCTGGTGCGCGCGCACCGCAGCGGTCATCGCCGCCAGCGCGGTGTCCACCGCCCGCTGACCGCGCGCTGCCCGGCGCCGGCCGAGGGTGGCGCTCTGCTCACGCTCCACCTCGTGGCCGACCCGCAGAATGGTCAGTTCCTCTTCCCCTTCCGGTGCGTCGGTCAGGGTATTGACGCCGACGACCTTCTTGTCGCCCTTCTCCAGCGCAATCTGGTAGGCGAAGGCGCTTTCGGCGATCTCCCCGGTGAACCAGCCATCCTCGATGCCGCGCAAGATCCCGGCCGTAATCGTGCCGTCGGGGCCCATGTCACGGATCTTGGTGAAGACGGTTTCGGCCTCAGCCTCCATCCGGTCGGTGAGTTGCTCGACATACCAGGAGCCGCCGAGCGGGTCAGCGACGTTCGTCACGCCCATCTCTTCGAGCAGCACCTGCTGGGTGCGAAGGGCGATGTGCGCGGCCCGGCCGCTGGGCAACGCCAGCACCTCGTCCAGCGCGTTGGTATGCAGCGACTGCGTTCCGCCCAGCACGGCCGCGAGGGCCTCTACCGCGGTCCGGACGATGTTGTTGTCCGGCTGCTGCGCGGTCAGGCTCACCCCGGCCGTCTGGGTGTGAAAACGCAGCTGCTGGGCTTTCACCGTTTTTGCGCCGTAGACATCGCGCAGCCACCTCGCCCAGATTCGCCGGGCGGCCCGAAACTTGGCGATCTCCTCGAAGAAGTCCAGGTGGGCGTCGAAGAAGAAACTCAGGCCTGGCGCGAACTCATCGACCGAAAGGCCGCGGGAGAGTCCCAGCTCGACGTAGGCGAACCCGTCAGCGAGGGTGAACGCGAGTTCCTGCGCGGCGGTGGAGCCGGCCTCCCGAATGTGATAACCCGAAACCGAAATCGGCTTGTACGACGGGCTGGTGGCTAGGCAGTACTCCATCAGGTCACCGATCAGGGCCAGGTGCGGCTCCGGCGGGAACAGCCACTCTTTCTGCGCGATGTACTCCTTGAAGATGTCGGTCTGCAGCGTCCCGTTGAGCTGACCCGCCGTGAACCCCTGGCGCTCGGCCGCCACCAGGTACATGCAAAACACCGGTACGGCTGGGCCGCTGATCGTCATCGACGTGGTGACCTCCCCCAGCGGGATGTCCGCGAACAGCACGTCCATGTCGGCGGCCGAGTCGATCGCCACCCCGCAATGGCCTACCTCACCGCGGGCGCGCGGGTCGTCGGAGTCGCGACCCATCAGGGTCGGCATGTCGAAGGCCACCGAGAGCCCGCCAGCGCCCTGGGCCAGGATCATCCGGTAGCGCTCGTTGGTCTGCTGGGCGTTGCCGAACCCGGCAAACTGGCGGATGGTCCACGGCCGGCCGCGGTAGCCGCTGGCGTGCAGCCCACGGGTGAACGGGTACTCCCCCGGCCAGCCGATCCGGTCGAACCCGGTGTAGGCGTCGCCTGGCTGCGGCCCGTACACCGGCTCGACCTGCATCCCGGACAGGGTCGTGAAATCGGCCTCTCGCACCATGCCGGTCGCGAGGGCCTGGTCGAACCGGCGTTGCCAACGCTCGCGGCCGGCAGCGATGTCCCGTGCCTGGGTGGGGTCCGGAGCCTGCGCGGGGTCCGGGGCGCTGGCGGGGTCGGTCATGAGTGCACTCCTCTGGTCGAACGGTTCTGCCAGGGTTCGAGGCACATGCTTGGGGGCCATACTATCGGTCTACGTAGCAATGCGCTCGGTGCCCTGCTCAGTGCTCTCTGGCCGGCACGTCGAACTGGGCGCACACCCCACGCCAGACGGTCTTGACGTCTGCGCCGCCGGCCAGTGCCTCCCGCACGGTACGGCCCCCCAGGCTGGCCAGGACCTGATCGCGGGCGACCGAGTCGGCGTACCCGGCGCCGAACTGGCGTTCCATCCTGAGCCAGAACTCGGTAATTCTCATCGCAGCCAGCGTACGGGCGGCTTCGCTGTAGCGAAATTGTTCTTTGGTGAGTCGAAACTGTCGCTAGTTGATCTCTGGAACGACAATATCGGCTGCTTGCGCGTGCTGTCGGCGGTACGGAGGAAGATGGTTAATTGTGCCGGCCAGCTCCTTCTCCCCAGCCACCCGGGCGTGGTTCAGCGGTGCGTTCGCCGCCCCGACCGCCGCGCAGGCCGGGGCGTGGGAGGCGATCTCCTCGGGCCGCGACGCGCTGGTGGTGGCGCCGACCGGCAGCGGGAAGACCCTCGCGGCGTTCCTGTGGTCGCTCGATCAGCTGGCCGCCGAGCCCACCCCGCCGGATCCTCGGCGCCGGTGCCGGGTGCTGTACGTCTCGCCGCTGAAGGCCCTCGCCGTCGATGTGGAGCGCAACTTGCGGGCGCCGCTGATCGGAATTCGGCACGCCGCGGCCCGGTTGGGCCAGCCGCTGCCTGACATCACGGTCGGCGTGCGTTCCGGTGACACCCCGGCGCAGATCCGGCGCCGGCTAGCCCTAACGCCGCCAGACATTCTCATCACGACGCCGGAGTCACTGTTCCTCCTACTGACCAGCGCGGCCCGTGAGTCGCTGCGCGGAGTGCGGACCGTGATCGTCGATGAAGTCCATGCCGTCGCCTCCACCAAGCGGGGTGCGCACCTTACGCTGTCGCTGGAGCGGTTGGACGCGTTGCTCGCGGCTCCGGCGCAGCGGGTGGGGCTGTCGGCGACGGTGCGACCGCTAGACGAGATGGCCCGGTTCCTCGGCGGCACCCGCGAGGTTCAGGTCGTGGCGCCACCCAGCGCCAAGACGATCGAGGTGAGGGTCGAGGTCCCCGTTGAGGACATGGCCGCGTTGGGTGAGCCCATCGGCGGCCCGCCCGAAGGCGGCAGCGCGGCGGGCTCCGAGCCGCGGGCCAGCATCTGGCCTGCCCTGGAGGCCCGGATCGTCGAACTCATCGAGGCGCACCGCAGCACGCTGGTGTTCGCGAACTCGCGGCGGCTCGCCGAACGTCTCTGCGCCCGGCTGAACGAAATCGCCGCCGACCTTGCCGATAGGGACCCTGGGCAGCCTGCGCAGATCATGGCGCAGGCCGGCGCGACGAGGGGAGCGCTACCGGAGATCGCGAGGGCGCACCACGGCAGTGTGAGCCGCGAGCAGCGCACGGAGATCGAGGAGGCCCTCAAGGCGGGTCGGCTCCCGGCGGTGGTCGCGACCTCCTCCTTGGAACTGGGTATCGACATGGGCGCCGTCGACCTCGTCGTGCAGGTGGAGTCGCCGCCGAGCGTGGCCAGCGGGCTGCAGCGCGTCGGCCGGGCCGGCCACCAGGTCGGCGCGATCAGCCGCGGCGTCGTGCTCCCCAAGTACCGGGGCGACTTGGTGCAAGCAGCCGTCGTGGCAGAGCGGATGAGCGCAGGGCTGATCGAGGCGATGCGCTATCCCCGCAACCCGCTGGACGTCCTCGCCCAACAGGTCGTGGCGATGTGCGCCCTCGACACCTGGGACACCGAGGCACTGTTGGCGTTGGTGCGCCGCGCCGCTCCCTTCGCGAGCCTGCCTGCCTCCGTCTACGAAGCGGTCTTGGACATGCTCGCCGGGCGGTACCCCTCCGACGATTTCGCCGAACTGCGGCCCAGGCTCGTGTGGGACAGGATCGCCGGCACGGTGACCGGCCGGCCGGGGGCGCAACGACTCGCGGTGACCTCCGGCGGCACGATCCCCGACCGTGGGCTGTTCGGAGTGTTCCTGGTCGGCTCTTCGGCGAGCACGCTCGCGAACGGCGCGCGGCCTGGCCGGGTCGGCGAACTCGACGAGGAGATGGTGTACGAGTCCAGGGTCGGTGATGTGTTCGCTCTGGGCGCGAGCAGTTGGCGGATCGAGGAGATCACCCACGACCGGGTGCTGGTGAGCCCGGCGCCGGGCCAACCGGGCAGGTTGCCGTTCTGGAAGGGGGACGCGCAGGGGCGCCCGGTGGAGCTGGGCCGGGCCGTTGGCGCTTTCCTGCGGGAGGTGGGAGGTGCCCCCCCAGCGCAGGCCCTCGCGCGGGCCAGGGCGGCCGGACTCGATCAGCGGGCCGCCGCCAACCTCGTCGCGTATGTCCATGAGCAGCGGGACGCCACCGGCGTGGTCCCCGACGACCGCACCCTGCTGGTGGAAAGGTTCCGAGACGAACTCGGTGACTGGCGGGTCGTGATCCATTCGGCGTTCGGTGCCCCGGTCAACGCGCCGTGGGCGCTGGCCCTGTCGGCGCGGCTGCGGGAACGCTACGGAGTCGACGTGCAGGCGCTGCATTCCGACGACGGCATCGTGCTGCGCCTTCCTGAACTCGACGAACCACCCAGCGCCGCCGAGGTCGTCTTCGAAGCTGACGAGGTGGAACCCCTTGTTCAGGCGGAGGTCGGCGGGTCCGCGCTGTTCGCGTCCCGGTTCCGGGAATGCGCCGGCAGGGCACTGCTGCTGCCCCGCCGCGACCCTGGGCGCCGCACACCGCTGTGGCAGCAGCGGCAACGTTCCGCTCAGCTGCTGTCGGTTGCTGCGCAGTTCGGCTCGTTCCCGGTGATCCTGGAGACGATGCGCGAGTGTCTCCAGGACGTTTTCGACGTACCGGGGTTGACCGGGATCATGAGCGACCTGGCCGCGCGCACGATCCGCCTGGTCGAGGTGGAAACCCCGATGGCCTCGCCGTTCGCCCGTTCGTTGCTGTTCGGGTACGTCGCGACCTTCCTCTACGAGGGGGATGCTCCGCTCGCGGAGCGCCGCGCGCAGGCCCTCGCCCTGGACAGTGGACTCCTCGCCGAGCTGCTCGGCCAGGCCGAGCTGCGCGAGCTCCTCGATCCGGACGCGCTGGCCGAGGTCGAGCTGCAGGTCACGTTTCTGACGCCGGAGCGCCGGGTCCGGGACCTGGAAGGAACCGCGGACCTGCTGCGCCGGCTCGGCGACCTGTCGACCCGCGAAGCCTTGGCACGGGGGGCCACGGCGCCGTGGCTGGCGGAGCTGGAGGGGGCCAGGCGCGCCGTGCGGATTCGGGTCGCCGGCGAGGAGCGCTGGATCGGGGTCGAGGACGCCGGCCGCTATCTCGACGCGCTGGGCGTCCCGCTGCCGGTGGGCGTGCCGGAAGTCTTCGTCACGCCGGTGGCCGATCCCCTCGGCGACATCGTGTCGCGCTACGCCCGCACCCACGGCCCATTTGTGCCGGCCGACATCGCCCACCGGCTGGGGCTCGGCGCCGCGGTGGTGCAGGGCCCGCTGGCCCGGCTGGCGGCCGCCGGCCGGGTGGTCTCTGGGGAATTCCGGCCGGGCGGCTCGGGGCTGGAATGGTGCGACGTGGAGGTGCTGCGCATGCTGCGCCGGCGCTCGCTGGCCCGGCTGCGGCACGAGGTGGAACCCGCTCCCGCCGAGGTGCTAGGGCGTTTTCTGCCGCAGTGGCAGGGCATCGGGCTGGGCGGCGGGCACGGGGCCGACGCGTTGCTGCGCGCGGTGGAGCAGCTCGCTGGCTTGGCGGTACCGGCGAGCGCACTTGAATCGCTGCTGCTCCCCGCCCGGGTCGCGGGCTACGAACCTGCGCTGCTCGATCAACTCACCAGCGCCGGCGAGATCAGCTGGGCGGGGACAGGCGCGTTGCCCGGCCAGGACGGCTGGCTGGCCCTCGCCCCAGTCGACATCGCCCCTCTCGTGCTTCCTGCCCCGGACGACAGCGCCATCACGAGCCCGCTGCACGCCGCCATCATCGGAGCTCTCGCCGACGGCTCCGCGCTGTTCTTCCGGGCCCTTGCCGACCGCGTTGCTGGTGCGGGGTCCACCGAGACGGGGCGCACCGCTGTACGGCACCCCATCGCGGCGTTCACCGGCGCAGGGCCGACTGATGCGGAACTCGACGCCGCGTTGTGGGACCTGGTCTGGGCCGGGTTCGTCACTAACGACACGCTGGCGCCGATGCGGGTGCGGCTGGCTTCCGGCCGCGGCGCGGGGACGGCGCACCGCGGCCGCCGGATGCCCCCGCGCCCGCGTGGCGGCCGGTATGCCGGGTTGGCCCGACCCGCTCTCGGCGCCCCCGGACCGTTCGGCTCCGATGTATTGGGGGCGGGGGGATTGGGGGCGGGGGGCGCCCGGCGGCCGGCGCTGCCCACCCGGGGCGGGCCGCCCACGATGGCCGGCCGCTGGTCGGCAGTACCGGTGCGGGAGACCGACCCGACCCGGCGGGCTATCGCCGCCGCCGAGGTGTTGTTGGACCGACACGGTGTGGTCACCCGCGGCGCCGTCGTCGCGGAGCGGCTACCCGGCGGGTTCGCCGCGGTCTACCCGGTGTTCAAAGCCGGCGAGGAATCCGGTCGGGCACGCCGCGGCTACTTCGTGGCCGGGCTGGGCGGGGCGCAGTTCGCGTTGCCTGGCGCCGTCGACAAGATGCGTGCCCTCGCCCAGCAGCTGGCCGCCAGCCCGGATCCAGCCGAACCCGCAGGATCGGCGTGGACCACGCCCGTGCCAGGAGGCTGGCAGCGCCGGCCGCCCAGGCCGGCCAGGCCGGGGGCGAGCCGGGCGCTGCTGCTGGCCGCTACCGATCCGGCGAACCCCTACGGATCTGCGCTGGGCTGGCCCGATCGGGGCCCGGACGCCGGCGGTCACCGACCCGGCCGCAAGGCTGGCGCCCTCGTGGTCCTCGTCGATGGGCACCTGACCCTGTACGTGGAACGAGGCGGCAGAACGCTGCTCACCTACGCCGCGGACGAGGCATCGGACCGGCTGCCGCTGGCAGTTGATGCGCTCGCCTTGGCGGTACGCGACGGCCACCTGGGCCGGCTGACCGTGCAGAAGGCCGATGGCGCCTCGGTGCTCGTTGACGATGATTCCCCGCTTGGGGTGGCGCTGCGCGCGGCCGGCTTTTACGCCACCCCGCGCGGGCTTCGGCTCCGTGCCTGAAGGCGACACCGTCTGGCTCGCCGCCAGGCGGTTGGCCGAGGCCCTCAACGGCAGGGCGCTCACGGTCAGCGATTTCCGGGTGCCCCAACTGGCAACCGTCGACCTCACCGGCCGACAGGTCCTGACCGTGGTCTCCCGCGGCAAGCATCTGCTGACCCGCGTCGAAGGCGGGCTGATCGTGCACACCCACTTCCGGATGGAGGGCAGTTTCCGGCTGTTCCGGTCCGGCGCGCTCTGGCGCGGCGGACCGGCATGGCAGATACGCCTGGTGCTGGGCAACGAGGACTGGACCGCTGTCGGCTACCGGCTGCCGGTCCTCGAGTTGCTTCCGACGGTGCGAGAGCACGACGTGGTCGGTCACCTCGGCCCGGACTTGCTCGGCCCCGACTGGGACCTTGCGGCCGCGCTGGGTAACCTGCGGTCCGCCCCCGCCGGGGAGATCGGCAGTGCGGTGCTCGATCAGCGCAATCTGGCGGGTCTGGGCAACCTCTATCGCACCGAGGCGCTTTTCCTGCGGGGGGTGTCCCCGTGGACACGGGTGAGCGACGTTGCCGATCTCGGGGCGCTGGTCGAGGTCGGCCGGCGGCTGATGCTGGCGAACCGGGACCACGCGGAACAGAGCACCACAGGTGCCAGGTCCAGGGCTGAGGCCTACTACGTGTTCGAGCGTCAAGGCCGGCCCTGCCGGCGGTGCGGCAGCACGGTTCGGGTCGCCGAGCAAGGCGACCCCGGCTACGCACGGGTCACCTACTGGTGCCCAACGTGCCAGCCGGGTCCTGCGCCGGTGGGCAGCACCCGGCGCGGCACGACCGGCGCGGGCAGCCGCTACCGAGGCGGAACCGTGACGACGCCTGCTACCGGGACTGAACGGTGAGGGCGGCGCTAGCGGGGCTGAGCCGCGCGAGGGCCGCCGCCGTCATCGCCCGCTCCGCCCGCTCCCCGGGATCGATCAGCAACGACATCAGCCAGCGCAGGGCCAACGGGCCGGCGACGCCTCCGAGGAGCAGGACGAGGGCGGCCCGAACCTGGCTATACGCGCCACGGGTGAGCGGGCCGGGTAGCAGCACCGCCGCCAGCAGGGTGGGTTCCTGCTGAGCCAGCCGCCGGGCCACCGGGTGCAGCGCGATCGTCTCGGCGGCGTGCGCCAGCACCATGGCGCGATCGGCGTTAGGACCCGCGGTGAGCAGCTCGACCAGCCGGCCGGCCTCGCTCTCGCCGAGCAGCCGGTACGCCTCCGTTTTGGTGCGCACGTGGTTGTAGAGCGTGCCCTTCGCGACCCCGGACGCCGCGGCGATGTCGATCATCGTGGTGCGGCGGGCTCCGTGCTCGGCCAGGCACCGCGCGGTTCCCGTCACGATCGCCGCCCTGGTACGGCCCATCGCGTTGCCGGAACGGCTCCGGGTGCCGCGCGCTGCCGCTCCCGCGGGGTCGGCGATCCGATCTGGTGGATAGGCCACTGCTGTGGCGGCCACCGAAGGGGGGACCGGCGGTGCTACCGGAGGGCCGGTCACGGCGGCCTCAGGCCGCGAGATCCACCGGCACGTCCGGTGCGATCTCGATCGGCAGCCGGACCGCCTCGACCGTCTCCGGCCGGCCGCCGGTTAGCATCTCGGCCAGCGCCAAGTCTTCGCTGACGCCGTGTAGCACCGCGGACAGCGGGACCTCCAGCGCCGCGCAGATCGAGACCAGCAGCTCGCTGGAGGCCTCCTTCTGGCCGCGCTCGACTTCGCTGAGGTAGCCAAGGGAAACCCGGGCACGACCGCTGACATCGCGCAACGTCCGGCGCTGAGCCAGCCGGCGGCTGCGCAGCTGCTCGCCGAGCACCGTCCGCACCAGAACCATTGCGCCTGCCACCCTTCGTTTCCGCCGATCCGCCGAAAAATGTCTCCGCTACAACGACGGTACCTCGGAACTACAACAGACGAGGCGGTGCCGCGCTTCCCGGCACCGGCGCCGCGGCCGCCTGGGCGCGATCAGCCCGGCTGAGCAGAACTGTGCGCAGCAGGGCCAAAGCAGCCGTGGTGGCCAGCCCGCGTACCGTCCCGCGGTCACCGGGCAACGCCAGCTGCCTGGACTGCACCCCGGCCGGGCCCGCTACGGCGACATGCACGGTGCCCGGCGGGTGACCGTCCTGCGCCTGCGGCCCGGCGACGCCCGTGAGTGCCACTCCGTAACGTGCCCCGCAGGTGGCGGCGGCGCCCGTCGCCATCGCGCGCGCCGTCGCCTCGGACACCCCCCCGTGCTGGGCCAGCACATCCGGCGGGACCTGCAGCAAGCTCGACTTCAGATCGGTGGCGTACGCGACGATGCCGCCGCGCAGGGCCGCACTGGCCCCGGCCACGTCAGCGAGGCGGCCGGCGAGCAGCCCGGCGCTCAGCGATTCGGCGCACGCCACCGTCGCCCCCGCTGCGATGAGCAGCTCGATGACGTGGGCCTCAAGAGATGGTGCGTCGTAGACCGCCGCGCCGAGCGCCTCCCTGGCGAAGGCAAGGGTGGGGGCGGCCAGCGCCGTGGCCGCCGCAACATCCGGAGCAGTCGCGGTGATCACCACTCTGGTCTCCCCGCCGGAGGCCAGGAAGGCCACTTGCGGGCTGCCCGCCGTCCGCTCGATCTCCGGCGCCAGCGCCTGCGCGACGGCCGATTCCCACAACCCGACGGTCCGCACGGTGCTGCGTAACACCGCCGGCCGATCGGGGTAGCGCCGCAGCAGGTCCGGCGCGACTTCCGAGTGCCACAGTGCGGCGAGCTCCCTTGGCACCCCCGGCAGGGCGTAGATCACCCGGTCCCCGAGGGTTAACAGCAATCCGGGGGCGCTTCCCGCCGAGTTGAGCAACGCAGTGGCGCCCCGCGGCAGGTCCGCCTGCCGCCAGTTCATCGCGGGCACGTCGGCGCGGCCCAGCTCGGCGAAGCGTTCTTTCAGCAACTGCTCGAGGCGCTTGTCGCATTCCAGCGGAACCCCGACGGCCAGCGCCAGCCCCTCCCTGGTCAGGTCGTCCTGGGTCGGTCCCAGGCCGCCGCAGACGATGACAACGGGGGCGAGGGTGGCGGCGTACCGCACCGCGGCCGCGATGTCGGTGACGTCATCGCCCACGACGAGCTGGGCGCGTACGGGGATACCGATCGCGGCTAGCTGCTCGCCGAGCAGCGCCCCGTTGCCGTTGACTTTCTCCCCGGCCAGCAGCTCATCGCCGACGGCCACCAGGGCTGCGCGTAGCGGGCTCACCGGCGGCGGGCCCGTTTCAGGGCCGCCCGTTCACTGGTCCGGCGCAGCGTCACCGCGCGGCCGACGTAGTCGAGGCCGGTGGCCACCGTCACCGCGAGCGCCAATCCCATCAGGACCGCGCGGAACGTGCCGAGCGGGCCCGCGCCGATCGGAAGCAGGTAGCAGCCGATCGCCACACCCTGCAATAGGGTTTTGAGCTTCCCGCCCCGGCTGGCCGGCATGACCCCGTGCCGGATCACCCAGAACCGCAGCAGGGTGACGCCCACTTCCCGGACCAGGATGGTGACGGTCACCCACCACGGCAGGTCGCCGAGCACCGACAACGCCACCAGCACGGCCCCGATCAGGGCCTTGTCAGCGATGGGGTCGGCCAACTTGCCGAAGGTCGTGACCTGGCCGCGGCGCCGGGCGATCTCCCCGTCCAGTCGGTCGGTGATGCTGGCGACCGCGAATCCGGCCCACGCGGCAACGCGCCAGCCCTGGCTATGGCCGCCGTCGGTGAAGACCAGGGCAAGGACGACCGGGACCAAAATCAGGCGTAGGACGGTGAGCTGGTTAGCCAGGTTGAGCAGGGGAACGCCTGGCACGGGCGTGACGGCGGCGGGGTCGGGCACGCCGGCCCGGGCGGCCTGCGCGCGGATAGCCAATGGCACAGCCAGCGAGGGGCGCGCCACCGGGTCCGAAAGGTGGCGCGCCACGGAATCCGCGCAGCGGCGCCCCAGGGGGTCCGACGAGGTGGGCTTGCCCACGCTCACGGCCGCCCGGCGGTGACCAGCGCCCCCGCCGGCTCCGCACCCGGGACGGCGATGGCGACTGCCTCGGTGACCAGATCCACCCCGGCGCTGGCGACCACCCGCGCCCTGACCAGGTCGCCGACGCCCGCCTCCAGCTCCCCCAGGCGCAGCACGCAGGAGCCGTCGACCTCGGGGGCCTGATGCGCCGCGCGCCCCTCCCCGATGGCACCGGATACCTGCTCCAGCAGCACCTCGACCGCACTGCCGATCCGTTCGGTAGCGCGCTGCGTGGTCAGCTCCTCCACCAGATCGGTCAGGGCCCGAACCCGGCGCGCGATCGTCCCGGCCGGCACCTTCCCCGGCAACGTGGCTGCCTGCGTTCCGTCCTCGTCGGAATAGCCGAACACCCCGACCGCGTCGAGCCGGCCCTGTTCCAGGAAGCGGGTGAGCTCACGCACGTCGGCCCGCGTTTCGCCGGGGAAGCCGGCGATCAGGTTGGTCCGGGCCCCCAGGTCGGGCGCGAGCGCCCGGGCGGTGTCGAGCAGGGCGACGAACCGCTCGCGGTCGCCGAAGCGCCGCATCCTGCGCAGCACCGGCCCGCTGGCGTGCTGGAACGACAGGTCGAGGTAAGGCGCTACCCCCGGGGTCGTGAGCAAAGCCTCAAGCAGGCTGGGGCGGACCTCGGCCGGCTGAAGGTAGGCCACGCGCACCCGGCTCACTCCCGGGACCGCGGCCAGCTGCGGCAGCAGCTTTTCCAACGAACGAACGTCGCCGAGGTCCTTGCCGTAGGAGGTGGAGTTCTCGCTAACCAACACCAGTTCTCGCACGCCGTCAGCGGCCAGCCACGCGGCCTCGGCAAGCACATCCTGCGGGTCACGCGACACGAACGCACCGCGGAAGGAAGGGATGGCGCAGAAGGTGCAGCGACGATCACAGCCGGAGGCCAGCTTCAGCGGTGCCACCGGGCCGCCGGTGAGTCGGCGCCGAAGCACCTGCGGCCCGGTCGCCGGAGCCAGCCCGGGGGTGAGGTCGGCCAGCACCTGGCCGCCGGCAGACCGGCGTGCGGTGGGGCTGATCGGCAGCAGGGAGCGCCGGTCGAACGGGGTGTGCGCAGGGATCCGTTCACCCCGCAACACGGCGGCCAGCGAGTCGCCGATCCGCGGGTAGTGGTCGAAGCCGAGCACGGTGGTCTCGGGGAGCGCGCCCGCGAGCTGCTCGCCGTAACGTTCGGCGAGGCAACCAACCGCCACCGTGGGCCGGCCGTGCTCGGCCGCGGCCAGCAAGGTATCGACGCTGTCCTTCTTGGCAGCCTCGACGAACCCGCAGGTGTTGACTAGGACGGCGTCCGCGTCGGTTTCGTCCTCCACGAGGGTGTAGCCGTCGGCGACAAGGCGGGCGGCCAGCTCCTCGGAATCCACGTCATTGCGGGCGCAGCCGAGAGTGACGAGGGCAACCTTCGGCGATGCGCTGGACGGCGGGGACACCCCGATAGTCTACGGGCTGCGGAGTTTGCCGGTGTGGACGCTCAACCCGGCTGGCCGGCCGCGTTCGCGTCGAAGGACACCTTCGCCACCTGGCTCGCGTCGACCGGAGGGGCCCCCACCGACCGACCGTTGACGGTGAGATCCACTGCCGGTCCGAACCCGAAGACGAACGACAGGCGTTGGGCGGCGTGAAACGCCTTGGATTCCCCTGGCCCGATGATTCCCTGAAAGACCAGCTTGCCGGTCTCGTCCACCGCGTGGACCCACGAGGACTGGTCATGGATCTTGACCACCACGTTGACGCCGGCGAAGGCGATGCTCTGGCCCCCCAGCGGGGCCGACGACTGGGTGACCGGCGGCGGGCTGACCGGCGGCGCGGAGGTGGGCGAGGGTGTCTTGGTCGGCGCCGCGCCGCTGACCGTGACGTTCGAGGTGGGGTGTGAGGAGAACAGGGACACGCCGGCGATCACGACCACGACTGCGGCGGCGGCAATGGCGGCGAGCAGCCAGTACGGGCGGCGTTGTTCGCTCAAGCTGCGAAGGGCCCGCCGGTCGGGGTCCGTCATGCCACCGGAGGGAAGGGGACGCTCCGGCGAGGCGCCGCTGAGGCTGTCGTAGAGCCCGAGGAACTCGGCTGGCGGCCGCCCCAGCACGCCCGCGATGGATCGCAGATGTCCGCGAGCGTAGACGTCGCCACCGCAGGGCGCGAAGTGTCCCTGCTCGATGGACCTGATGACGCTGCCCCTGATCTTGGTGATCGCTGCGACATCCTCGACCCGGCGCCCGGCCCGTTCCCTGGTCGCCGCGACCACTGCTCCCAGCTGGCGGGCAAGTTCATCGGCGGAGGTAGGCGCGTCCGGGGGAACAGCGCCTGCGCCGGCAGCGGCAGGACCGCCGCCGGCGCCGCGTGGGGGCGGGCCGGCAGGCATCGAGGAACCTCTCGAGGAAGGACGAATGACCGGGCCCAGTCTAGGCCGATTGGCGGGGTGTCGACAAAGGGTCAATCCCGCCGGCGGCCGAGCGCGCCTACCCCGCCCGCAGGGTGAACAACAACCCGTCCAGCTCCTCGGGTCGCACCAGAACGTCGCGGGCCTTGGACCCCTCACTGGGCCCCACGACGCCGCGGGACTCCATCAGATCCATCAGCCGGCCGGCCTTCGCGAAGCCGACGCGAAGCTTGCGCTGGAGCATCGAGGTGGAACCGAACTGGGTTGACACCACCAGCTCGACAGCCTGGACCAGCAGGTCCAGGTCGTCGCCGATGTCCTCGTCGCCGTCCTTTCGCACCGGTCCCTGCGCCAGTATCTCGGGGAGGTACTCGGCGTCCCGCTGTGCCAGGCAGTGGGCCACCACCGCTGCGATCTCGGTTTCGCTGACCAAGGCGCCCTGAACCCGAACCGGTTTGGAGGCGCCCATCGGCAAGAACAGGCCGTCGCCCAGCCCGATGAGCTTTTCGGCGCCCGGCTGGTCGAGGATGACCCGGCTGTCGGCGAGGCTTGAAGTCGCGAACGCGAGCCTGCTGGGGACATTGGCCTTGATCAACCCGGTGACGACATCAACGGAGGGCCGCTGCGTGGCCAGGACCAGATGGATCCCGGCCGCTCGGGCGAGCTGGGTAACCCGCACGATGGCGTCCTCGACGTCTCGCGGCGCGACCATCATCAGGTCCGCCAACTCATCGACGATCACCAGCAGATACGGGTACGGGCGGTAGATCCGCTCGCTGCCGGCGGGTGCGGTGATCTCACCGGAGCGCACCTTGCGGTTGAAGTCGTCCACGTGCCGCACCCCCGAGGCGGCCAGGTCCTCGTATCGGGTGTCCATCTCCCGCACCACCCACTGCAGCGCCTCTGCGGCCTTCTTCGGGCTGGTGATGATCGGGGTGATCAGGTGCGGAACGCCCTGGTAGGCGGTGAGCTCCACGCGCTTGGGGTCGATCAGGATCATTCGCACCTCGTCGGGGGTGGTGCGGACCAGGATCGAGGTGATCAGGGCGTTCATGCAGGTGGACTTGCCCGAGCCGGTGGCGCCGGCCACCAGGATGTGTGGCATACGGGCGAGGTTGGCCATGACATAGCCGCCCTCGATGTCCTTGCCCAGCGCGACCAGCAGGGGGGCGTGGTTGCTGACCGCTACCGGCGCCCGCAGAACATCTCCGAGGCTGACAATCTCCCGGTCGGCGTTGGGGATTTCGATCCCGATCGCGGATTTGCCGGGGATCGGGGAGAGGATGCGTACGTCCGCGCTGGCGACCGCGTAAGAGATGTTGCGGGTCAACGCGGTGATCTTTTCGACCTTGACCGCCGGGCCGACCTCCACCTCGTAGCGGGTGACGGTGGGACCCCGGGTGAAGCCGGTGACTCGCGCGTCCACCTCGAACTCGCTGAAGACCTGGGTCAGCGCCGCGATCACGTCGTCGTTGACCTTGGTACGGATCTTGGGAGGGCTGCCGCGCCCGAGCAGGTTCGCGTCGGGGAGGCTATAACCAGCGCCGGTTCCAAGCTGCAGCTGCTCGGCCCGCATCGAGCCCTGGCGCGGGCCGGGTGGGGGCGGGGTATCGCGCGGCGACCCGGTAGCTACCGGGGCAGGCAGCTCGATCACTTCGGTGATCGGGTCCACGTCGGCGGTAGGTGCCAGATCGACGTGTTCGCCGGGGCTGACGTCGTAGACCGGCGGCGGCGGCTCGGTGATGCCCGGGACGAGCCTTCGACGTAGGCCGCGACGAACGGCGCGTTGCGGGCCGTCCAAAAGACCCAGCCCGGCATCGTCGCCGGCTGCTGGTGCGGGCGGCGCAGCGCCATCCACGCGCCGGAACAGGTGCCGGCCGAGTCCGCCGAGCGCCGCAGGGATGGCGTGCACGGGGGTGCCGGTCAGTACCAGGACCCCGAAGCCGGTCAGCAGCACCAGCAACGGGGCGGCCAGGTAGACGGTGAGCGCGCTGGCCAGCGGGCTGGCGGCCAGGAAGCCCACCAGGCCGCCTGCCGACCGCATCGCCTTGGCGCCGTTCGAGGGATCAGGTGAGCCGTGCGCCAGATGCAGCAGACCCACGACGCCGACACCGGTGGCGAGCCCACCGATGACCATGCGCCCGCGCCGCTCGAGGTCGGGGGCGTGGCGCAGCAGCCGCCAGCCGGCGAGAATCAGCAGCGCGGGTAGGAGCGCGGCCGCGCTGCCCACGGCGCCCCGCACCACGGTGGCCACGACACTGCCGGCGGGCCCGCCGGCATGCCACCAGATCGCCACGGCGACCACCAAGGCGGTCCCGAACGCGGCCAGCCCGGCCCCGTCCCGCCGGTGCGCCGGGTCGAGGTCTCGCGCCCCGTAGCCGACGGCGCGCACCGACCCCCCCACGGCGCGGGCCACGAGCAGCCACATGCCGCGCACCATGCGGTACAGGGCCCGCACCAACCGGGGCACCAACCCTGGTCCCGGTCGAGTGCGCGCGCTGCGAGCGCGGCCGGCCTGACCCCGCGAACCGGGCCGTGACCCGGCCGGACGCGATGGCCCTCTCGCGGTTGTCGTGGGGGGACGCCGGTTCGCTCCCCCGCGGGAGGTCGCCTTGGCGGGGCTGCCCTGGCCGGCACGGGCCTTGCCGCTCGCAGTTCCGCCGGCACTTGACCGGCCACCTGCGGCGCTCGAGCGGGCCGGGCTACGGGTCGCCATGCGCGGAACGCTACCGCCACAGCTGTCCCACGCGCCCCAGCCCCGTGTGCCGTGTCGTGGCCAGCTGCCTGCACCTGGAGCCCTGGTCAGACCTCGAGGACGACGGGAACGATCATCGGCCGCCGACGGTAGGTGTCGCTCATCCATCGCCCCACGGCCCGACGGACCCGCTGGCGCAACGCGGCCCCATCGGTCACGCCTTCCGCGAGCGCGGCCTCAATCGCTTCGGCGGCCAGCCGTTGCGCATCGGCGAAGGCGCCCGGTTCGTCCGACACCCCGCGCGAGTAGATCTCGGGGCCGCCCACGATCTTCCCGGCTGCGGCGTCGACCACCACGGTAATGGTCAAGACCCCTTCCTCACCGAGGATGCGTCGATCCTTCAGCGAGCTCTCCCCGACGTCGCCCACGGCGAGACCGTCGACATAGACATAGCCGCAGTCCACCTTCCCGCAGATACGGGCCAGCCCCTCGACCAGGTCGACAACCACGCCATCCTCGGCGATCACCACCCGCTCCGGGGCGAGCCCGGTCAGGGCAGCCAGCCGGGCATGCGCGCGAAGGTGGCGCCACTCACCGTGGACCGGCATCAGGTTGGAGGGACGCACGGCGTTCAAAACGTAGAGCAGCTCCCCCGCCGGCGCGTGCCCCGAGACGTGCACCATCGCTGTCGACTTGTGGACCACCACCGCGCCAAGCCGGGTCAGCCCATTGATGACGCGGAACACCGCGTTCTCGTTGCCAGGAATTAGCGAGCTGGCAAGGACGATGGTGTCGCCCCGTTCGATCCGGATGCGGTGATCACGGGTGGCCATCCGTGACAACGCCGACATGGGCTCGCCCTGGCTCCCCGTCGAGACCAGCACCACCTTGTCATCGGGCAGGTGCTCCAGATCGCCGAGGTCAACCATCAGCCCGCCGGGAACACGCAGGTAGCCCAGATCGCGGGCGACGCCCATGTTGCGGACCATTGAGCGGCCCACGAAGGCCACGTGCCGGCCGTGCGCCTGCGCGGCGTCAAGCACCTGCTGCACCCGGTGGACGTGGCTGGCGAAGCAGGCGGTGATGATGCGCTTGCGGGCCTGGCTGAAGACCTGATCGAGCACCGGGGCGATGTCGCGCTCGGAGGTGACGAATCCCGGCACCTCGGCGTTGGTGGAGTCGCTGAGTAAAAGATCGACGCCCGCACGGCCGAGCCGGGCGAACCCGCCGAGGTCCGTCAGCCGGCCATCGATCGGGGTCTGATCCATCTTGAAGTCACCGGTGTGCAGGACCAGGCCAGCCTCGGTGCGGATGGCGACCGCGAGGGCGTCGGGGACCGAGTGGTTGACGGACAAGAACTCCAGCCCGAACGGCCCGTAGGTGACCGTCTCATCCTCGGCCACGACGCGGGTGACCGGCCGGATCCGATGCTCACTGAGCTTGGCCTCCAGCAACGCCAACGTGAACCGGCTACCCAGAAGGGGTATGTCGGTGCGGTGCCGCAGCAGGTAGGGAACGGCCCCGATGTGGTCCTCATGGCCATGGGTGAGCACCAGAGCCTCGATGTCGTCGAGCCGGTGCATGATCGCCGTGAAGTCCGGCAGGATGAGATCGACTCCCGGCTGGGTGTCCTCGGGGAACAGCACACCGCAATCCACGATCAGCAGCCGGCCGGCATGCTCGAACACGGTCATGTTGCGGCCGATCTCACCGATGCCGCCCAGCGCGACGATGCGCAGCGCCCCAGGAGCGAGGGGTGGGGGGGCACCAAGGTCGGGATGTGGATGGCTCATCAACGCGGACGCTAGCGCAGCGTCGTCCTGCTATGTGGCCCCACCCACGGCTGCGCCGATGCCGCCGGCCGCGAGGTCGGCGCGCAGGGCGGCGTGCTGCTGGGTAGTGGCCGGCAGTAACGGCAGCCGCACATGCGGCGTGCAAAGGCCGAGATCGGCAAGGGCCGCCTTGGTGGGGGCCGGGCTGGCGAACCGGAACAGCCCCCGCGCGGCGGGCATCAGGCCATTGTGGATCTCCCAGGCCTCGCGCACGTCGCCGTTGTCGAACGCCTCGATCATCGCGGCGATGCGGCCGCCAGCCAGATGCCCGAGCACGCTGACCACACCCACGGCGCCGAGCGCAAGCAGCGGCAGATTGACCTCATCGGTCCCGGAGTAAATCGCTAGCTGCGGCGCGAGCCGGCGCACGTCCGCGGTCGCGGCCAGGTCGGCCTTCGCGTCCTTCAGTGCGACGATCTGCGGGTGCTGCGCCAGCGCCACGATGGTGTCGGTCGCCAGTGCAAGGGAGGTACGGGTGGGCACGTCGTACAACATCACCGGGAGGTCGGCTGCGGCCGCGATCGCCTCGATATGCGCGATCACTCCCTCCTGGGTGGGCTTGGAGTAGTACGGGGTCGTGGCCAGCACCCCGTGCGCGCCGGCCTTGGCGGCAAGCCGGGCCAGCTCCCGCCCGTGCGCCGTGTCGTTGGTGCCGGCCCCGGCGACCACCGACAGCCGATCACCGGCGGCGTCAACTACCGCCCGCAGCAGTTCGTACTTCTCGGCGTCGCTGGTGGTGGACGCCTCGCCGGTCGTGCCCGAGACGACGACGCCGTCGTGCCCCTGACCGGCAAGGTGATCGATCAGCCGCTCCACGGCGGCCAGATCCAGCGAGCCGTCCGCGGTGAATGGCGTGACCATGGCGGTCAGCAGCCGGCCGAAGGGGGCGGCGGGGAGCGCGGTCATGCGGTGTCCAATTGGCCTTCGCTTCGCCACTTCGCAGCTTCGCTCAAGCCGGCGTCCAATTGGCGTTCGCTTCGCCACTTCGCAGCTTCGCTCATGCGCCTACGGTAGCCCGAACGGCCGATCGGCCCACGGCAACCCGCCGCACCTGGTCGGGGGGTGTCCAGGCGCGGCGGGCCCAGGCAGTGTTGCACAGCCACCAGCGGGTTCCGGGCCCTGTTCAGGCCCGTGGCGGGCGCACCGCGATCGGCGCGTCGGCCTGGGCCGCCCGCCGCGATGGTGCCTCGCTGCGCACGACGATGGCCACAGCAGCGACCACCAGCAAACCGCCGGTGACGACGGCGACGCCTACCGACTCGCCGAGTAACAGCGCCCCCAGAAACACCGCAACGACCGGGTTCACGTAGGCGTAGGTGGCCACCTGAGAGATCGGGGCGACCCCCAGCAGCCACGCGTACGCGCTGAACGCCACGACCGACCCGGCCACAATCAGATAGAGCAAGGCGAACCAGCTCTGGCCAGAGACCTGCGCCGGGTGCAGCCGTTCCCCGGTGATCGTCCCCACGATCAGCATGGCGATGCCGCCGGCGGCGCTCTCCATCGTGATCGCCACCGCCGCAAGCGCCGGAAGCGAGCCTCGGGAGGCGAGCACGGAACCGGCCGCCCAGGACAGGGCGGCGCCCACGATCAGCAGGCCCCGTCCGTTTACGGCCCCGCCCCCGCCGGAGGCGAGCAGGAGGGCGACCCCACCGAAGCCGACCACGACTCCGATCACCGTCACCCACCGCGGCCGCTCGCCCAGGATTGCGCGGATCACGACCACGAACAGCGGCACGAGGGCAACGAGCAGCGCGGCCAGCCCGGATGGCAACGACTGCTCGGCGAGGTTGACGAGGCCGTTGCCGCCGAACAGCAGCAGTATCCCCACGGCGCAGGCCGTGAGCACCTGACGGCGGGGAACCCGAAAGGCGCCGGGCCCGCGGCGGGCCAGCACGTACGCGCCGGTCAGTAAGGTGGCGGCGACGAAGCGCAGGCCCGCGCTAGTGATCGGCGGCATCGTGCGCACGACAACCCGAATTGCCAGGTAGGTCGAGCCCCACACGAGGTAGACCGTGCCCAGCGCCGTCCAGATCTGCCAGGTGGGGACCTGGGCCCGACCCAGGTGCGGTCGGTCGATGGTCTGCGTCACCCGGTGAGACTGTCACGTGCCTCGCGGAGCGCGAACGGGTTAGCCCGGCGCCAACGTTCGCACCGGAGGGGCGCGCTTACCCTTCGGCGACCAGCGGGCTTGCCGCGACTTCGGTGCCGTCGGCCAGGGTGGAGATCACGAAATCGGCGAAGACGTTGGTCGCGACGCGTTGCAACTGCCGCAGGCAGGCGATGGCAAGTGCCCGGATCTCCACGTCGGCGTGCTCCGAGGCCCGCATCGCCACGAAATGGCGCCAGGCGCGGTAGTTGCCGGTCACCACGATCCTGGTCTCGGTGGCGTTGGGCAGGATCGCCCGGGCGGCCTGACGGGCCTGCTTGCGCCGAAGGGTGGCGTTCTCCACGTCAGCGAAACGCTTCTCCAGGCCTTCGAGCAATGCCGTGTATGCCGCGAGGGAGGCATCGGCCGCGGCGACGAACTGGGCGTGTAGCTCCGGGTCCGCGGCGATGACGTCTGGCTCGACCATGGCGGCATCGCGCTCCGGCACGTACCGCTGGGACAGTTGGCTGTAGGAGAAGTGCCGATGCCGGATCAGTTCGTGGGTGAGCGAGCGCGACACGCCAGCCAGGTAGAACGTGACGCTTCCGTGCTCCAGCACGGACAGATGACCGACGTTCAGGATGTGCTGCAGGTAACCGGCGTTGGAGGCTGTGGCCGGGTTCGGTTTGGTCCACGATTGGTAGCAGGCCCGCCCGGCGAACTCGGCGAGTGCCTGCCCCCCGTCGGCGTCGGTGCTCCACGGCACGTCCGGCGGGGGGATGAACTGGGTCTGGGCGATGACCTGGACCTGCAGCGGTGCGACTTGCGGCACGGGGGCGACTCCTGGCGGGTGGTGACGTCGGGACGGGCGGTTCTTGGCCTCAGCGGACGGCGAGCGGGCTTCAGGTTAGCGGCCGGTCCCGGTCTGGTCGGCGACGACGCGCGCCGATCCGACCCGGTTACTTGAACTCGCTAGCTTGACAGCCGTCGTTACGACGTCATTATGACGTCATGCAGACGGCAAGTTATGTCACTCAGCTGCGCACCGCCCTGCTCGCTGCTGCGGCCCCCGGTGGTCCCGAGACGGCGCAGGCCGCGCAGCTGCTGGCCGCGGCCGCGGATCCGGCGCTGCAGCTGGTCGTTCTCGACCTGCTCGGCGCGGTGGTGGACGAGGTAGGAGCGGCGGTCGGCGTGGAGGTGCAGGTGCGCCTTTCCGGGCGCGACCCGGAGGTGGTGGTCATCTCGCCGACCGTCGCGGCACCGGCGGAGGCCGACGAGGACATGGCGCGGATCACCCTTCGGCTGCCCGAGTCCCTCAAGGACGCCTGCGAGCGGGCTGCCGCCGGGCGCCACCAGTCGCTGAACGGATATCTGGTCGGTGCCGCTCAGCAGGCCGTCGGTTTCCCCATGCATCGGGCGCCTGCCCCCGGCGGTCACCGGCTGACCGGCTACGCCCGCGCCTGAGCGCGCCCACCCCACCACGAGGAGGAGAACGTGAGCACATACACCCGACCTGCCCAGCAGGTCCTGCGCACGAAAGGGCCAGTGAGCCTGGATCTGGAGCTCGCTGCCGGGGAGGCCCTGGTCAGTGCCGACCTGCCCCCCGGGACGGACCCGGTGAGCCTGGTAGACGTGGAGCCCTTCGATCACGACGACCCGGAGGCCATCGCGGTGGCTGAGCAGGTGCGAGCCCGGCTGGTCGGCGACCAGCTGCAGATCCACGTACCGCGATGGGGGCGATGGCGAGGTCATCCGCCCATCCGGATCACCGTGCGCATTCCGATCGGCAGCGCCGTCAACGGAACGACAGCCGCCGCCGATATCGCCATCACCGGCGAGCTTGCCGGGCTGAGTCTGCGCTCGGCGTCGGGGGCGGTGAACGCCGAACTCGTCAGCGGGGATGTCGGGCTCAGCTCCGCAAGCGGAGACGTCGGGGTCCAGCAGGTGCGCGGTTCGGCCCGAATACGCACCGCGAGCGGACAGGTGGTGGTGGGCGCGGCCGTCGGTCCGATCAGCGCTAGCACCGCGAGTGGGGCGGTGCGCGTCGGTGAGGCCAGCAGCGATATCGATGTCGCTACCGCTTCCGGCGACATCGAGGTTCGTGCTGTGGGTGTGGGTCGGGCCCGCCTGCAGAGCGCTTCGGGAGGGATCCGGGTAGGCGTCCGAGCGGGGACGCAAGTGCAGTTCGATGTGATGTCGGGCAGCGGCTTTGTGCACTCCACGCTGGCGGAGGTGACCAACCCCACGCCCGGAGAGCGGCTGCTGGAACTGCGGATCCGGACCGCCAGCGGACGGGTGCACATCGACCCGGCGCAAGTGCCAATCCGGTCAGCTACGTGATCACCGGCGAGCGTGACCTGCTGCTCGACCCGACGCTGCACTGGGGTTCGCTGCTCGCCACGATCGCCATCATCGCCGGTACGGGCCTGGTCCTCACCGGTCTCTCGCTGCGTGCCCTTTCCAGGTTCGCGGACTGATGCCCGAGCCGCCAACGCGGGCCGGGCGCCCGGACACCTACGTCCGGCTCGCCCTCCCGCGTGATGTCGCCGCCGTCGCTGGCATTCAGGCGCGCGCCTGGCAGGTGGCCTACGCGGGGGTGCTCACCGGGATGGTGCTGGACAGCCTCGAGCCAAACGCGCGGGCCACCTGGCAGCGGGCCGTCGAGGCACCCCCGACGGACGCTCACCACGTGCTGGTGGCCCTGGCCGCCGACCGGGTCGTTGGCTTCGCGGCGGTCTCGCCCACCGAAGACGGGGACGGGGACCCGCGGTGGGTGGGCAGCCTCGTTGCCCTTGCGGTTGATACCGACACGCGCCGGCAAGGACATGGCAGCCGATTGCTTGCGGCGGCGGTCGAAACGATGCGGACCAGCGGGCTTACCACCGCGAACTCGTGGCTCCCCGATTCGGACAGCACCCTCCTGGCGTTTTTGGAATCCGCCGGGTGGGCGGCTGACGGCCGCACCCGTGACCTGGACACCGGTGCCGGCATCGTGCGCGAGGTGCGCCTGCACACCCGGCTGGATTGAACGAGGATCAACTGATGAGATTCGAGGGATTCCCCGACCGGCTGGTCTCGTTCTATGAGGGGCTCGAGGCCGACAACAGCAAGGCGTACTGGACTGACCACAAGGAGGTCTACCAGCGTTGCGTCGCCGAACCGATGCAGGCGCTGCTGGAGGAGCTGGGACCCGAATTCGGCGACGCGAAGTTCTTCCGGCCCTACCGGGACGTGCGATTCGGCAAGGACAAGACGCCATACAAGACGCATGCGGCCGCGGTCATGCGTGATGGCGCTGCCGCCCTGTACCTGCAGATGGGCGCGGACGGGCTGCTGGTCGCCGGCGGCTATTACCGCACCGCCGCCGACCAGGTGCAGCGCTACCGCGAAGCGGTCCACCAGCGTAAGGGCGGTGAGCAACTCGTCGAGATTACGGCAGCGCTGCGGGCCGCAGGGTGGCAGCTCGACAGTGATCAGCTTAAATCCGTTCCGCGGGGCTACGACCGCGACCACCCGCGGGCAGATTTGCTCCGCCACCGCACGTTGAGCGCGTGGCGTCGGCACGAGCCGAGCGACCAGCTATTCAGCGCGCAGGTGTTGGACCTGGTCCGCGACGGCTGGCTCGCGCTCGCGCCGCTGAACGCGTGGCTCACCCGCCTCGTCGGTCCCTCCCGGGAACCGGCGCCCTCCCGCGAACCGGCCCGGTCACGTCGCTAAGAGCAGCGGCTTATTGGGCGCAGGAGCGCGATCGGATGCGGCTGCGTCATTGCGGTGCCCCCGACGTCGATGCCGTCGAACCTCCGCGGGCGCGGTCGCCGCGACCTCGCCGGGCGGCCGGGCGTGTACCCGGCTAGCAGCACCTCGGCGAGAGGCGCCCCCGCCGCGGCCGCGCGGCCTGGTCTGATCAGCGGCCGTAGGTCTCCAACAGGCGCAGCCATACCTCGCTGATCGTCGGGTAGCTCGGGACGGCATGCCACAGGCGGGACAGCGGCACCTCGCCGACGAGGGCGACTGTCGCCGCGTGCAGCATCTCCCCCGTCACCGGCCCGACCATGGTGGCACCGACGAGAACGTCGCGGTCCGTGTCGACAACGATCTTGGCGTGGCCGCGGTAGCCGTCGGCGTAGACCGCGGCCCCGGCGACGTTGCCGAGTTCGTACTCGGCGGTGCGCACCGAAAGACCCGCCTCCCGCGCGGCCCGCTCAGTCAACCCGACCGCGGCCACCTCCGGCTCACTGAACACGACCTGCGGCACTGCGGCATGGTCCGCGGTCGCCGCGAAACGCGACCATGCCGCGCCCGAGGCGCGCTCGCCACGGGCCCGAGCGGCGATGGCCTCACTGCAGGCCCTGGCCTGGTACTTGCCCATGTGGGTGAGCAACGCGCGGCCATTGACGTCACCCGCTGCGTAGAGCCAACCACCGTCGACGGCGCTGACCAGCATCGTGTCATCGACATCAACGTACTCGCCGGAGCTAAGCCCGACGCTCTCCACGCCGATGCCGACTGTCCGTGCCCGCCGGCCGACGGCCACAAGGAACTCATCGGCGGTGACCTCGGCCCCACCGTCGATGACGAGGGTCACCGGGCCGCCGGCTACCGGCCGGCGAACGGCGACAACCTTCGCCTCAGTGCGGACATCGACACCCCGCTCGGTGAGGCTGGCCGAGACGGCCTCGGACACGAACGGTTCGTATTTTGCCAGCAGCAGCGGATCAGCTTCCAGCACGGTCACCTGCGCCCCGAAGGAGGCGTAGGCGGTGGCCATTTCGACGCCGACAACCCCGCCACCCAGAACCGCTAGCCGCGCCGGGATGTGCTTGGCGGACGTCACCTCGCGGGCCGTCCACGGCGCGGAGGACCGTAGCCCCTCGATCGGCGGCAACAGGGGTTCGGAACCGACGGCCAGAACCACCGCGTGCCGGGCGGTAAGCGTGCTCACCGAGCCATCCGAGGCGTGCACCTCGACGCTCCTGGGGCCGGTAAGTCGCCCCTCGCCGCGCACCAGGGTGACTCCGACACCGTCGAGCCACTTGACCTGACTGTCGTCCTTCCAGTTGCTGGTGAAGCCATTGCGCCGCTCCAGCACCGCCGAGACGTCGAGGCTCCCGGCGACCGCCTCCCGGGCGCCGGCCACTGCCCGGGCGGCCTCCAGCGCCTGGCTGCTGCGCAGCAGAGCCTTGCTCGGCATGCACGCCCAGTAGGAGCACTCGCCGCCGACCAGTTCCGATTCGACCACGACCGCCGTGAGGCCAGCTTTGACGACCCCATCGGCGACGTTCTCGCCGGTAGATCCGGCCCCCAGGACGATGACGTCGTACTCGGTCACGTGCACTCCCTTGTGGGTAAGGACGGTTGGCGGCGGCTCTGTCCGATCGAACCTGACGATGAGTCCTGTCGTTCCTTGCAGGTGTTACCGAATCCTCACGGCGTGGCTAGGGCAGGTCGAGCAGCTGCTCCAGCCCGACGGTGAGCCCGGGGCGTCCAAGGATCTCGCGGACCGCCAGCAACACCCCCGGCATAAACGAGGCGCGGTCCAGCGAATCGTGCCTGATGGTCAGGGTTTCCCCCGGTGCGCCGAACAGCACCTGCTGGTGGGCCACCAGCCCGGTCATCCGCACGCTGTGCACCGGGATACCCGCGACCCGGGCCCCGCGAGCCCCATCGAGAGCCTCGCTGGTGGCGTCCGGCCCCGCCGGGGCGCGGCCGGCCTGACGGCGCGCCGCAGCGACCAGGTCGGCGGTGCGTCGCGCCGTCCCACTGGGGGCGTCCACCTTGCCGGCATGATGCAGCTCGATGATCTCTACCGATTCCAGGTAGGGGGCGGCCAGTACGGCAAAGCGCATCATCAGCACGGCCGCTATCCCGAAGTTGGGGGCGACCAGCACCCCCTGGGCTGGCCTACCAGCCAGCCAGTCGCGTAGCTGGGCGAGGCGAGCCTCGTCGAAGCCGCTCGTGCCGACGACGACCGACAGCCCGGCGGAAAGGCACCAGCGCACGTTGTCCATGACCCCTGCTGGCCGGGTGAAATCGACGACGACGTGGGCGGCTCGCAGCGGCTCACGATCAGCGTCGACATCGAGGGCAGCGACCAGCTCGAGGTCGTCCGCGGCGTCAACGGCGCGCACCACTTCGCTACCCATCCGGCCAGCAGCCCCCAGGACCCCGACGGCGATCATGCTACGGACCGTTCGAACAAGGCCCGATCGGCGTCCCGGAAGGGGCCGACTACTGCCAGGGACAGGGGCTGGGTGAGCACCTGCTCCGCTAGCCCGCGTATGTCATCGAGGGTGACGGCGGCAACCCGTCGGAGCATCTGCGGCACCGACAGCAGCTCCCCGTAGAGCAGCTCACCTTTCCCCAGCCGGCTCATCCGGTCGTGGGTGTCTTCCAGGCCGAGCACCAGACTCCCGCGGACCTGGCCTTTGCCCAGCTCAAGCTCCCCCGCCGTCAGGCCGTGCATGGCGACGTCGGTGAGTTGATCTCGCAGGAGCCCGAGTACCTGGCGAGTACGGCCCGGCTGGCAGCCGACGTACACCCCGAACAGGCCGCTGTCGCTGTAGGAGGAGGTGTAGGCATAGACGCTGTAGGCCAGACCCCTCTTTTCCCGGATCTCCTGGAACAGCCTGGAACTCATCCCCCCGCCGAGGGCCGCGGCTAGCACGCTCATGCTGAACTCGCGCGGATCGCGTCGGGGTAGGCCGGGCAACCCCAGCACCACGTTGGCCTGTTCGGTTCTGCGGCGCACGACATCGACGCGGGTCGCAGGCAGCCGGCTGCGGACCCGGTGCGCTGCTAGCGGGCGCACGACCGTCGGGGACGCTGCGGTCGCCAGCCATGGACCGAGAGCACGGCGGATCAGGCGCAGCAAGTCGGCATGCTGCACGTTGCCCGCCGCGCTCACCACCATCTTGTCCGGGGTGTATCCACGCCGCCAGTAGCCGGCGATGGTGTCTCGGCTGATCGCCTCGATCGAATCAGCCGTCCCCAGGATCGGCCGGCCAAGGGGCGCGTCGCCGTACAGCGCCTTGGCGAACACATCGTGCACCAAGTCGCCGGGCTCGTCGTCGGTCATCGCGATCTCCTCGCCGATGACTCCCCGTTCTGCCTCGACTTCGGTGAGCTCGAGCAACGAGGCGGTGACCATGTCGCCCAGAACCTCGACAGCCATCGGCAGGTCGGTGTCGAGGACCTTGGCGTGATAGCAGGTGTACTCCTTGGCGGTCCAGGCGTTGACCTCACCGCCGACCCGGTCGAAGGCGGCGCTGATGTCCAACGCCGTCCGGACCGGCGTGCCCTTGAACAGCAGGTGCTCCAGGTAGTGGCTAGCCCCGGCCTGTCGCCTGTTCTCGTGCCGGGAGCCCACCGCAACCCAGATGCCGATCGCGACTGAGCGCACCCCAGGCACTTGCTCCGATAGGACCCGAAGGCCCCCCGGAAGGACGGTCCGGCGCACGGATGCTCCGGCCGCCCCCACCAGGGGCAGCGGGCTGTTCTTGGCCATTTGCGCTCGCCGCGTGGCCGCTACTCGGCGTCCGCGTCTGCCACGACCGGTGACAGGCTGATCTTTCCGCGGCTGTCGATTTCGCCGATCTCCACCTGCACCTTGGTGCCAACCGGGGTGACGTCATCGACGTTCTCCACCCGCTTGCCGCCGGCCAGTGCCTTCAGCTTGCTGATGTGCAGCAGACCGTCCCGACCGGGGGTGAGCGAGACGAACGCTCCGAAGGCGGTGGTCTTCACTACGGTGCCCAGGTAGCGCTCTCCCACCTCGGGCATCTGCGGGTTGGCGATCGCGTTGATCTGCGCCCTGGCCGCCTCGGCGCTGGGCCCGTCGGTCGCCCCGATGTAGATCGTGCCGTTGTCCTCGATGGAGATCTGCGCGCCGGTCTCGTCCTGGATCGTGTTGATGGTCTTACCCTTGGGCCCGATCACCTCACCGATCTTGTCGACCGGGATCTGCACGCTGATTACCCGAGGGGCGTAGCGGCTCATCTCGTCCGGGGCGTCGATCGCCTCGTTCATCACCTCGAGAATCGTCAGCCGGGCGGCCCTGGCTTGCTTCAGCGCCTGCGCCAGCACATCGGACGGGATCCCATCGAGCTTGGTGTCCAGTTGCAGCGCGGTGACGAACTCCTTGGTGCCGGCGACCTTGAAGTCCATGTCGCCGAAGGCGTCTTCGGCACCGAGGATGTCGGTGAGGGCGATGAATGCGTCACCCTCGCTGATCAGGCCCATGGCGATGCCCGCGACCGGCGCCTTCAGCGGGACGCCGGCATTGAGCAGGCTCAACGTCGAGGCGCAGACCGACCCCATTGAGGTGGAACCGTTCGAGCCGAGCGCCTCGGACACCTGCCGGATCGCGTAGGGGAAGTCCTCCCGGCTGGGTAGCACCGGCATGAGGGCCCGCTCGGCGAGCGCCCCGTGCCCGATCTCACGCCGCTTGGGTGCACCGACCCGCCCGGTCTCGCCAGTGGAGTAGGGCGGGAAGTTGTAGTTGTGCATGTAGCGCTTGCGGCTTTCCGGGGACAGGGTGTCGAGCATCTGTTCCATCCGCAACATGTTCAGGGTCGTGATGCCGAGGATCTGGGTCTCGCCGCGCTCAAACAGGGCACTGCCGTGTACGCGCGGCACCACCTCGACCTCGGTTGACAGCTCACGGATGTCGGTGGCCCGGCGGCCGTCGATGCGAATACCCTCCTCTACCAGGCGCTTGCGGACGAGCTTTTTGGTCAGCGCGCGGACCGCTCCGCCGATCTCCTTCTCCCGACCCTCGAACTGCCCGGCCACCTTCTCCTTGGCCAGCGCCTTCACCCTGGCCAGCTCGGCTTCGCGCTCCACCTTGGGGGCAATCGTGAGCGCCGCGGCGAGATCGCCGGAGACGGCAGCAGTGACTGCCTCCAGCACGTCGTCCTGGTATTCCAAGAACACCGGGAACTCGGCGACCGGTTTGGCGGCCTTGGCGGCGAGTTCGGCCTGCGCGGCGCACAGCGCGGCGATGGCTGGCTTCGCCGCTTCCAGGCCGCTCGCGACGATCTCCTCGGTGGGGGCGCTCCCGCCGCCGGCGATGAGGTCCATCGCCTTCTCGGGGGCCTCAGCCTCCACCATCATGATCGCCACGCTGCCGTCGGCAAGCGCCCGACCGGCAACCACCATGTCGAAGGTGGCCTGCTCCAGCTGGGTGTAGGTCGGGAACGCGATCCAGTCGCCGCGGACCAGCGCCACCCGGGTGGCGCCCACCGGGCCGGAGAACGGCAGCCCGGACAGCTGGGTTGAGGCGCTGGCCGCGTTGATCGCGACCACGTCGTAGAGAGTGTCGGGGTCGAGCGCCATCACGGTCCCGACCACCTGCACCTCGTTGCGCAGGCCCTTGGCGAAGGTGGGCCGCAGCGGCCGGTCGATGAGCCGGCAGGTGAGGATGGCGTCGGTCGATGGGCGACCCTCCCGGCGGAAGAATGAGCCGGGAATCTTGCCGGCCGCGTACATCCGCTCTTCGATGTCGACCGTGAGGGGGAAGAAGTCGAGCTGCTCCTTCGGCGCCTTGGAGTACGTCGTCGCCGACAAGATCATGGTCTCGCCCAGGTATGCGACGACGCTGCCGGCGGCTTGCTGGGCCAGCCGGCCGGTTTCGAAGCGCAGCGAAACGCTGCCGTGCTTGCCGTTGTCGATGGTGGCGGTCGCGGATGCGGCCCCATCCATGACGGGTGGCAACGAAGGGGTGGTGGTGATGCTCAACGGGTCTCCTCGTCGTTACGCCGGCGGCGCGACCCGACGAGGGCCGGTCTTCGATCGAAGCGCCCGGGGGCAACCCTCACGATGAGGGGCTCCCGGGGGCCACCACCGAGGACCGGGCTTCTCGTGGTCGCCGGTCCGGCTGGTGTGGTTCGGTGCGGTTCGCGCCCAGCGTGCTGCCGGGTGCGACACCACTCCCGGCCGTTTTCCAGGTGGCCGGGGGCAGCGGTGGTGCTAGCGGCGCAATCCCAGTCGCTCGATCAGGGAGCGGTAGCGCGTGATGTCGGTCTTGGCCACGTAGTTCAGCAACCGGCGGCGTCGGCCGACCAGCAACAGCAGGCCCCGACGGCTGTGGTGGTCGTGCTTGTGCGTCTTCAGGTGTTCGGTGAGATCCGCGATGCGTCTGGTGAGCATCGCCACCTGCACCTCCGGCGAGCCCGTGTCGCGCTCGACCGTCCCGTACTCGGTCATGATCTTCTTTTTGGTCTCGCTGGCGAGCGCCATTGGTCCCACTCTCGGTGCTGGTGTGCGCCCCAGGTCGTCACCACCGGGGCAAAGGAACACACGCCGCGGCAAGCGCGACGCCGCCCATGGTAGCAGTCGAGGGGCAGCAGACGCGCTCGGCGCTAGTTCAGCGCCAGGCCAGCGCTAGGCCCGGAGCGGTCAGGCGAGCAGCCGCCGGGTTTCGTCCACGTCCAGCGCCATCTGGTCCAGCAGCGGCTCCAGGCTGGCGTACCGGACCTGGCCGCGCAGGCGGGCGACGAAATCGATCCCGACATTTTCCCCGTAGAGGTCGCCGGCGAAGTCCAGCACGAACGCCTCCACCCGCCGCTCGGTTCCCGCGAAGGTGGGGTTGGTGCCCACGCTCACTGCCGCGGCGAGCATCGTGCCGTCGACGCGGATCAGCCGGCCGGCATAGACGCCGTCGGCGGGAATTCCGGTCTGCGGGGAGGGCTGCACGTTCGCCGTGGGGTAGCCGATCTCACGGCCACGACCGTCGCCCCGGACCACGACGCCGGTGACCCGATGCGGGCGCCCCAGCGCGAGCCCCGCAGCGGTCACGTCCCCCGCCGCGACCAGGGCGCGGATGGCTGTCGAGGAGAAGCGGGTACCCGCCTCGGCGATGAGCCCAATCCCCTCGGTGGCGAAGCCGAAACTCTCGCCCAGCCGGGTGAGCTCCCGGATGTCGCCGGCCGCTTTGGCGCCGAAGCGGAAGTTTTCGCCGACGACCACGGTGCTGGCGTGCAGCTGCTCTACGAGTATGTCGTGGACGAACTGTGCCGGGCTCAGCCGGGAAAATTCCTGGGTGAACGGCACCACGCACAAGGCATCGACGCCGAGCTCGGCGACCAACTCCGCCTTGCGCCGTGCTCCGGTGAGCACCGCTGGGTGGCTCCCGGGGCGAACCACCTCCGCGGGGTGCGGATCGAAGGTCAGCAACAACGCCGGCTGGTGGACCTGACGGGCCCGTGCCACCGCCCGGCTGATGATCACCTGATGGCCTCGATGCACGCCGTCGAATACGCCGATCGTCAGCACGCACCGTCCCCAGCCAGGCGGTGTGCTCGACAGCCCGCGCCAGCGCTCCACGGGCCGCGAGCCTAGCCGTCGCCTTCTCGACCAAGCCGGTGCGAGTGCCCCTGACCCGGGCCTTGACCCAGCCTGCCCAGCCCCCTGGCGAGGTCCGCGGCTAGGTTGGGGCGAAGACGACTACGGGCCGGGCGGCGCCGTCGATGTCCTCTACGAGCGCCAGCAGCTCCCCGGTTGGCGCGAAGGCCCCGTGCACGCCGGGAACGCCGGTGGGCGGCAACCGGCGTCCATGCCGGATTTCGATCGCCTGGGCCTGGTCGAGCTCACGGCGCGGGAACACAGCGTCCACCGCATGCGCCAGCGCAAGGATCGGCAGCCGACCCGGTCCGAGATCGGTGAGGGCCGCAACGCTGATCGCTTGGTGCAAGCCAAAGGGGCCAACTCGGGTGCGGCGCAATGCGGTCAGGTGTGCCCCCACGCCGAGGGCCGCCCCGAGGTCGCGAGCCAGCGCCCGGACGTAGGTCCCTGTGCTGCACTCGACCAGCACGCCTAGGTAATCCCCGCACCGGGTGAGCACCTCAAACCGGGGGACGGTGACGGGCCGGGCGGCGAGCACGACGTGCTCGCCAGACCGGACCCGGGTGTAGGAGCGAACGCCGTCAACCTTGATCGCCGATACGGCCGAGGGGATCTGGAGCAGCGGGCCGGTCAGGTGCCCGATTGCCTCTCTCAGGGCCAGGTCGCTCACCGCTCCCGCGTCACGTTCGGAAACAATATCCCCCTCCGCGTCGTCGGTGACAGTGCTGACCCCGAGCCGGATCGTTGCCAGATATTCCTTGTCGTGCAGGGCGAGGTGACCCAGCAGCCGGGTGGCGCGGCCCAGCCCGAGCAGCAGCACGCCGGTGGCGAGCGGGTCCAGCGTCCCCGCGTGGCCAACCCGACGGATACCGGCCAACCGGCGAACCCGGGCTACCGCATCGTGTGAAGTCCACCCGAGGGGCTTGTCGAGGACCAGCAGGCCCTCCGCCGCCCCTGAACTCACTGCGGAGGCTCGGTCGGGCGCCGATAGGGATCGGCTTCACCGGCGGGGCTCTTGCCGGTCCGGACAGCGGCCAGTTCCGCGTCGGCGCGGCGCGCGGCGTCCAGTAGCTCCTCGATCGCCTGCGCGTTCTCGGGGATCGCGTCGGCGATGAAGGTCACGATGGGGGTAAAGCGCACGCCGAGGGCGCGGCCGAGGGCCGAACGCACCACGCCGGTCGCTGAGGCCAGTGCGGCCGCCGAGTCCTTTCGGGCCTGGTCGTCGCCGTAGACGGTGTAATAGACACTGGCCTCGCGCAGGTCCGGGGTGAGCCTGCAGTCGGTGACCGTGACAAGGGCCAGGCGCGGATCCTTCACCTGCCGCTCCAGAGTCTCGGCGACGATCTGCCGGATCCGTACCGCCATCTTGCGCGCTCGCGCCCTGTCGACCATCGCCACCAACTCCTCACGTCGGACCGGTCCATCGCTGGGGGGCGAGGCCGGTCAGTCCCCCTCGGTGCGCAGCCAGCGCCGCGCGTCGAGCACCTGCAGTTCCGGCCGGTCGGCCAACAGCCGCTCGCAGGCGTCCAGCACCCGCACGACGTGGTCGAAATCGGCCCCGACCACGGCGACCCCGATCAGAACCCTGCGATGCAGGTCCAAGTGGCCGGCCTCGGCCGCGGAGACCGTGAACCGTCTGCGCAACTCGGCCAGCACCGGGCGCACCAGCGCACGCTTTTGCTTCAGCGAGTGAACATCGCCAAGCACGACGTCCACCGCCAACGTGCCGGTCACCACCGGATCATCCCCGGCGGCGCGTCAGGTGCGGGGCTTTTCGCGCAGCTCGAAGGTTTCGATCACGTCCTCGAGCTTGATGTCGTTGAACGAGCCGAGACCGATACCGCACTCATAGCCCTCCCGCACCTCGGTCGCGTCGTCCTTGAACCGCCGCAGTGATTCAACGCTCAGGCTCTCCGCAACGACCACACCGTCACGAATCAGGCGTGCCTTGCTGTTGCGCACGATCGTGCCGCTGCGCACGATTACGCCGGCGACGTTGCCGATCCGCGGCACCCTGAACACCTCGCGCACCTCGGCGGTGCCGAGCTGCGCCTCCTCATAGATGGGCTTGAGCAACCCGGTCAACGCGCTTTCGATGTCCTCGATTGCCGCGTAGATGACGTTGTAGTACCGGATGTCGACCCGCTCGCGGTCGGCCAGTTCCCGTGCCTTGCCTTCCGGGCGGACGTTGAACGCGAGAATTACCGCGTCCGAGGCCGACGCCAAGGTCACATCGTTTTCCGTGATCGCGCCGACCCCACGGTGGATGATCCGCAGCGCAACCTCTTCACCGACGTCGAGCTTGAGCAACGCATCTTCGAGGGCCTCCACCGAACCGCTGACGTCACCCTTCAAGATCAGCACCAGTTCGGATTTCTGGCCCTCCTTGAGCTGGTCGAAGATGGACTCCAGCGTTGGCCGGCGGCGCGACATCGCCAGTTCGGCGTTGCGCTCGCGGGCCTGGCGTTGCTCGGCGATCTGCCGAGCCACTCTGTCCTCAGGGACGACGACGAGGTTGTCGCCCGCGCCGGGTACCGAGGTGAAGCCGAGCACCTGAACCGGACGGGACGGGCCCGCTTCGGTGACCGTCGCGCCGTGCTCATCGAGCATGGCGCGCACCCGCCCGAACGCGTCGCCCGCGACCACCGAATCGCCGACCCGCAGGGTGCCGCGTTGCACGAGCACGGTCGCCACCGGCCCTCGGCCCCGGTCGAGGTGTCCCTCGATCGCGACGCCCTGGGCGTCCACGTGTGGATCGGCCGTGAGTTCCAGGGCAGCGTCTGCGGTGAGGAGCACCGCGTCGAGCAATTCCTGGATGCCGACGGCGTTACGCGCTGACACATCGACGAACATGGTCTGGCCGCCGTACTCCTCGGCGACGAGTCCGTATTCGGTGAGCTGGCCGCGGACCTTCGCCGGGTCAGCGCCTTCCTTGTCGATCTTGTTGACGGCTACCACGATCGGTACGTCGGCGGCTTGGGCATGGTTGAGCGCCTCGATGGTCTGCGGCTTCACGCCATCGTCCGCGGCCACCACCAGCACCACGATGTCGGTCACCTTCGCGCCGCGGGCCCGCATGGCGGTGAATGCCTCGTGGCCGGGAGTGTCGATGAAGGTGATCAGCCGGTCGCTGCTCGCGTTGTGCACCTGGTAGGCACCGATGTGCTGGGTGATGCCGCCGGCCTCACCCTGGGCGACGTCGGCATGCCGGATGGCGTCGAGCAGCCGGGTCTTTCCGTGGTCGACGTGTCCCATCACCGTGACCACCGCTGGGCGGGGCTCAAGTTCGGAGTCCTCGTCGTAGTCGGCCCCGAATTCGATGTCGTAGCGGGCCAGCAGGGCGGCGTCCTCCTCCCCGGGGGTCACGATCTGCACCGTGTAACCCAGGGTGACACCGATCAACTGCAGCAGCTCGTCGGTGACCGACTGGGTCGCGGTGACCATCTCGTTGAGCTGGATCAACGCGACCTGGACCAGGGAACTTGGGTTAGCGTTGATCTTGTCGGCGAAGTCCGCAAGCGAAGCGCCGCGGGCCAGTCGCACGACCTCACCGTCGCCCCGGGGGGCACCCGACTCGAGCGTCGGGGCGGAGAGGTTGTCGAACTCCTGCCGCTTCGCGCGCTTGGATTTGCGCTGTTTGCCACGGGGGGCACCAGGGCGACCGAACGCGCCGGCCGTACCGCCGCGACCGCGACCGGCACCGCCGCCTGGGCGGCCGTAGCCGCCGGCACCGCCGCCGGCCGGCGCCCCCGGACGAGCGCCCGGGGTGCCAGGTCGGGCACCTTGAGCACCGGGCCTTCCGGCCGGTGCCCCTGGCCGGAATGAGCCAGCCCCCTGACGCGGGCCGGCAGGGAAGGCGCCTGGCCCCGGGCGTGGGGAGCCGGGGCGGGGCGGCATCCCCCCGGACGGACCGCCGGGGCGCGCCGCGCCGGGGCGAGGAGGCATGCCGGGGGCGGTGCCGCCAGGACGGGGCGGCATCCCGGTGGGACCGGGCCGAGGGGCACCTGGTCGGGGGGGCAGGCCAGGGGTGATGCCTGCGGGTCGCGGCGCAGCGGGCCGTGGGGCGCTGGCCGGACTGGTGAACGGGTTGTTGCCCGCCGGGCGCTGACCCGGAGCGCGTGGCGCGGCGGCCGGCGGAGCCAGGTGGGCTGCCGGCGCGAGCGGGGCGCCTGAAGCCGGGGGCCCAGGGGGAACGCCGGGCGACGGGGGCGCCGTCGGTTGGCCGACGGCCGGGGGGGCCGCAGCGGCTGCCGGTCGCTTAGGCAGCGGCCCGGGTGAGACGTTCGCGGGCGCCGCAGGGGAGGCAACCTTGGCCGGCGTCGGTGCACGGACCGGGGCCGGTGGGGCCTCCTCGGCCCCGAGCGTTGCGGTGGAGCTGCGGTTGGGCGAACTCGCCGCGGCTGCGGCGGGGGCCTTCGCTGGGGCGGGCGCAGCAGCCGGTGCGGCGGGGAATGCTTCCTTGAGTTTGCGGACGACCGGGGCCTCGACGGTCGATGACGCGCTCTTGACGAACTCCCCGTGGTCCTTCAACCACTGCAGAAGTGCCTTGCTCTCGATCCCGAACTCTTTCGCGAGTTCGTGGACGCGGGCCTTGCCAGCCACAGTTCTCCTCATCTTGGCCGGCGGTCCCCCGCGCGGCCTGGTTACCGGGTACTACTCATCGGAACGAGACGCTCGTCACAGCATTCACTGCGCGCTCATCGCAACGGACCTACTCCCTCGCCGGGATCGGGTGCCGGGGGCCGCCCGGCGCGGACTGGCGCTGCCTGGCTGATCGCGTCGGCGACGGCAGCGGCGGCGAGCGGCCCGGGGACACGAAGCGCCCGCGGCCACACCCGTCGCCGCTCGGCGCGCGAGAGGCAGTCCAGCTCGCGGTGCAGGTACGCACCCCGGCCGGGCAGCCGCCCGTGCTCGTCGGGGACAAGTACGCCCCCCACGGCCACTACGCGGAGCAGGTCAGGCTTCGTCGCCCGGGTCCGGCAACCCACGCAGGTGCGCCATGGGGGTTCGGTCGAGCGGCGAATCATCGACAAGTCTAGCGCGCGCTGCCGGGTACACCCGGACCGGCGGGCGAATTCCCACTTGTGGTGGCCGCGTCCGGGCTGACGGGCCCGTCTGGAACATCCTCGGCCGCGGGTATCCGCGTTGGCTCGGGTGCCGCGTCGCTACGAATGTCGATCTTCTGGCCCGTAAGGCGGGCGGCGAGTCGGGCATTTTGTCCCTCCCGGCCAATGGCCAGCGACAGCTGATAATCCGGCACGATGACCCGCACCTGTCGCAGAGCGGGGTCCACCAGCCGAGCGGAGATCACGCTGGCCGGCGACAGCGCATGTGCGACGTACTCGGCCGGATCCTCGGCCCAATCGACGATGTCGATCTTCTCCCCGCCAAGCTCGGCCACGACGGTGCGCACCCGCTGACCAAGGGGGCCGATACAAGAACCCCGGGCGTTGACTCCACCAACGGTGGCTCGGACCGCAATCTTGCTGCGGTGACCGCCCTCCCGGGCAACCCCCATGATCTCCACGGTGCCGTCGGCCACCTCCGGGACCTCAAGGGCGAATAGGGCCCGGACTAATTGCGGGTGGCTGCGGGACACGGTGACATGCGGGCCCCTGGGTCCCCGGGTCACGCTGGTGACCAACACCTTGAGCCGGGTCCCGTGTTCATAGCCTTCACCGGGCACTTGCTCAGCGGAGGGCAAGACGGCCTCCACGTTCCCCAGGTCGACCAGGACGACACCGGTGTCAGTACGCCGGCCGTGATGGGCGGCGACCGTCCCACCCACCAGGTCGCCCTCTTTGCCGGCGTACTCGCTGTGCACGGTGTCGTCCCTGGCATCGCGTAGCCGTTGCAGGACCACCTGCTTGGCGGTCATGGTGGCGATCCGGCCGAAGCCTGCGGGCGTGTCGTCCCACTCGCGCACGAGCGCGCCGTCAACGTCGACCTCCTGCGCCCAGACCAACACCTCGCCACCCTTGCGGTCGACCTCGACCCGTGCGTGAGCGGCCGCGCCTTCGGTGTGCCGGTAGGCAGTCAGCAGCGCCTGCTCCAACGCGTCGATCACGGTATCCAGCGGCACGTCCCGCTCGCGAACGAGCGCCTTGAGGACGGCGATGTCCAGCTTCATCCCGGTCATGACCTTGCCCCGGTACGGGTCTCGGGGGCAGCGTTGTTCCTCAGGGCATCGTCGTTTCCCGGCACGTCGTCGCTCACAAGAGCGTCCGCTTCCTCGCGGGAGTCCCCCGGCCGGTTGAACTCGACTTGGACGAGGGCGCTCGTCAGCTCGGAGTAGGCAACCCGGACCACCGCCCCGTCCACGTCCAGCGCGGCTCCCTGCTCGTCGGCCACGACGACGCGGCCGGTCAGATCCGCTCCCTGGCGGCGCCGGGCCAGCACCAGGCGCCCGGTGGCCCGCCGCCAATGCCGCGGCAGCGTCAGCGGGCTCTCCACCCCCCGGCTGGCCACCTCCAGCGTGTATGCGTCCCGCAGCACCGCCGGCAAGGAGCGGTCATTGGCCTCAAGCACCTCCGAGACCACCCGGCTCGCGGCGGTGACCGCGTCGAGATCCATCCCACCGTCTCGATCGATTGCCACGACAACGACATGGCGCGCCCCGACGCGGCGGACAGCGAGCTGCTCCAGGTCGAATCCGGCTGCCGCGAGCGGCGCGCTCAGCAGTCCGATCAGGATGTCGGCGGGGCGTCCCCCACTTGGCCCGGTGCCCATCACGGACCTCCTCGTCGTCTGCAGTTATCGCCGGCCGCGACGCGATGCCACGGCCGATCGGGTGACTCGAGGCTGAGGCTACCGGGCGGCGTACGCTTTCGCTGCAGGGGTGTGCCGGGCCCGTTCGTACCGGACCGGGCCCGCCTCGACCATAGCTTGGCCGCAACCTCGCCGAAGGAGTCACCATGGGTGATTTGTCCCCCTGGCATTTGCTGATCATCGCTGTGGTTCTTGTGTTGCTTTTCGGTAGCCGCAAGTTGCCCGGCGCGGCGAAGTCCATCGGCCAGTCGCTGAAGATTTTCAAGGACGAGACGAAGGGTCTGCGCGGAGACGACCATGAGGCCTCGCAACCCCACCTTGCCTCGCCGGTTGCCGTGGCCCAGCAGCCGGTGATGGCCCAGCCACCCCCGGTCGCTCAGCCGGCGGCGGCGCCCCAGCCCGCGGCCCCCACCCAGCCGGGGGCGCCCCCCCCGCAGCAACCGGTCGCGGCCCAGCCCTCCGTGGTCGCGCAGCAGCCGGTGGTCGCGCAGCCGCCTGCTACGGCTGAGCCGGCGGCCCCCCCCACCGGGCAGCCGTCTGCGCCGCCCACCTGATCGGCGATCCAGCCTCGGACGTCCCTACGGTCTCGTGCCTCCTACCGTGCGCCAACGCCTCCACGCTCGCCACGACCGGCGTGATGCAGAGCGCACCCCGATGGGCGCCGCCGACGACGATCCACCGACCGGCGACGCGAGCATGCCGCTGGTGGAACATCTCTTCGAGCTACGCCGCCGGCTGCAGATCTCGCTGCTCGCCGTCGGGATCACGCTGATCCTTGCGTTCATCTTCTTCACGCCCATCTTCGATTTTCTGGGACGTCCGTACTGCCACCTTCCCCCGTCGCGTCGCCAGGGCGCGCAGGCCTGCACGCTGTTCGCACGAGGCGTCGTTGACCCCTTCAAGGTTCGCCTGCACGTCGCGCTCCTCGTAGGTCTCATCGGCGCAGCGCCGGTCTGGCTCTACCAACTGTGGGCCTTCATCACGCCCGGGCTGCACCGCCACGAGCGCCGATGGGCGCTCACCTTCGTCAGCGCCAGCCTGGTCATGTTCGGAATCGGGGCACTGCTGGCCTACGAGATCCTGCCCACCACCTTGAACGCGTTGTTGGGGTTCGCCGGAAACCACGTCACGACACTGCTCGAGGCCACCGCCTACCTGTCGTTCGTCCAGGGCATGGTGCTGGTGTTCGGGGTCGGTTTCGAGATGCCGTTGCTGCTGGTGCTGCTCAACGCTGCCGACGTGGTACGGGGGCGCACCCTGCTCGGGTGGTGGCGCGGGGTTGTGTTCGGTATCACCATTTTCGCCGGCGCGGCCGCGCCCAGCCCGGATGTTTTTACGATGCTGGCGCTGGCCGTCCCGCTGGTGGGACTGTTCTTCCTTGCCGTCGGGATCGCCGTGGTGAACGATCGGCGCCGCGACCGGAGGCGAGCGCAGCAAGACGCCGCCCTGGACGCGGAACTCGCGGCCGCAAAGGGGGTCCGTCACCACGGCACCAACCCCCCGCCGTCACCCGACGTACCCCCTCCCCCACCCCCGTACGCCGACGTGGACTGACCGGAGGCCGCGCCGGATGTCGCCGGCCGGGTCAGGCAGACTGCCCTATATGCCGCGCCCTCCCGCGTTGACTGCCCAGACCCTCGCGCGGCGGGCCCTCATCGCCGCGCTCGGCATTGGCCTTGGTGCCGGGTGCGGCGGTGCGCCCACCCCGGCCGTCGGCGGCAGCGCTGTCACGATCAAGGGTTTTGCGTTTCACCCGGCCACGCTGACAGTGGCGCCCGGCAGCACCGTCACGTGGACCCAGCGCGACGACAGCGTGCACACGGTGACCGCTGCGGATCGGGCCTTCGGTTCCGGCAATCTGGCTAAGGGGCAGACGTTCAGCTACACCTTCACCACGGCAGGGGCCTACCGCTACCTCTGCTCGATACACACCTACATGCACGGTGAAGTGATCGTGCGTTGACCGCCGAACTGTCGCGCCGCCTGCTGTTGCGGGCCGCGTTGGCGGCCGGGGGGGTTGGGCTCGCCGCGCCGCTGCTTGCCGCGTGCAGTTCCGCGCGTCCCCGCCCGCCAGGGGCCCTCCCGGCGCAGACCCAAGCCGCCCCCGTTGCCAGCCCCAGGCCGAACGCCGCCGTCGCCGGCGAACGCCACCTGCTCGCGGCCTACACGGCGGTGCTGGCGCACCACCCGGGGTTGAGCGACGTACTCGCCCTCCCGCTTGCCCACCACCGCGTACACGCCAAGGCCCTCGGCCCGGACGCGCCGCCGCCCCCCGCTACTCCAGTCTTCCCCGTGTCGCCCGACCCGCGGGAAGCGCTGGGCACTCTGCTCGCCCTCGAGCAACAGGCCGCGGACTCCCGGGGCGCCGAGGCAGTCTCCGATCCGCGTGACGGGGGTCTTCTGGCGGCCATCGGGGCTTGCGAGGCGGTGCACGTCGATCTGCTGATGGCGGCCCTCCCCTCGGTAAACGCACCCGCGCCCGGCACGGTCAGTTCACCGCCGGCGCCGGCGAGTGCCCCCATGGCCCGGTCCTCCGTTCCACCGGCCATCGTGCCGCCACCCCCAGTCGCTCCGCCGCCTTTGCCTACGCGGAGTCCGGCGCCGCTCCCGCCGCCGATCGCTGCACCGTCGGTGAGCGGCGCTCCGGCGCCATCGCCCACGTCCCGGGGCCCGGCGCGATGAGGGTGTTGACCGGTAGCCCCGATCGGGAGACCCGGGCGGCGGCCGACCTGATCCAACGCGAGCACGCGGTGATCTACGGTCTGGCCGCCGGCGGCGGTCGCCTCGCTGCCGCTGCCGCGTCCGCCGCCGCGGTGGGCGCGGTGGACGGCTCCTTCGATGCGCATCGATTGCGGCGGGATCAGCTCACCGAGGTACTCCGCCAGCGGGGGGCCGCGATCCCAGCCGCCGAGCCGGCCTACCTGCTGCCGCCGGCAACCGATGCGATCGGGACCGCCACCTTCCTGGCCGACCTGGAGGACGGTACGAGCGCCGCCTACGACGCTGCGCTGGACGACTTCGTCGATCCTGCCCTGCGCCGGCTTGCGGTAGCTGCCGTCCGGGACGGGGCCCGATTCCGCACCCGGCTGTTGCTGGCACTCGGCCGGCCCGCGAGTGAGGCCGCGCACGTACTGCCCGGGCGAGCCGGCTAGCTACTTCGACCTGAAAAAGTCCTCGGCCAGCTGATGGGGTGGGTCGCCGGCCGGCCCTCGTCCCGGTTGATCTTCGATGGGTGCTCAGCTATCCCGCCAGACCGGCGATCTTGACCAGGTTGTG
>JAABUP010000249.1_pt1 | contig 119177 bp, 111 predicted proteins | sample 5559201 | NCBI WGS metagenome assembly JAABUP01 (sample SAMN10711887, study PRJNA513373) | rock metagenome | isolation source: Antarctica rocks | place: Antarctica | reverse complement strand
GAGAACGTCGTTCACCGTCGTCGTCGCAGCCATGACCACCAGCCTGACCGCACCCGACAACCCAGACCAGCCCCCACCTGGGCGGTCAGAGGCGCAGCCTCACTGGCTGAGAGTGAGCAAATGAAAGCTGACCGCCGGCAACTGTTGCTCGCGCTGGCAGCCGGCACGGCCGGCGTGCTCGCCGGTTGCCGTGACGACGCGACCGCTACCGCGGCGAAGGAGTCAGGCGTTGTCGGGGCGAACAGGGCCAAGGGGGCGCCGAAGCCGCCGGTACCTCAGTTGCCGCCCATCCCACCGCCGCACCCGGGTGCGCCGGAGGTCGTGTTCGAGCTCCCGCAGAAGGCACGAATCGCTCTGACCATCGACGACGGGTTCAGCACGCGCACCGTGGCCGCGTACGTGCAGTTCGCTGAGGACTCAGGCATCCCGCTGACGTTCAATCCCAACGGGACCTACCGCGCCGTGTGGGAGCCGCACGCGCCCGTGCTGCGCCCGCTCGTCGCGCGGGGGCAGGTGCAGATCGCCAACCACACGTACTCGCACGCCAGCATGACCGCCAGCGGCGACGCCCGCATCCGCCGGGAGATCAACCGCAACGAGGACTGGATCCAGCAGACGTTCGGCACCACGTCGCGCCCCTGGTTCCGGCCGCCCTACGGCTACCACAACAAGCGCACAGACGAGGTCGCCGGGGAGCTCGGCTTCACTCGGATCCTGATGTGGAACGGCACCCTCGGCGACTCGAGCACCGTCAGCGCGGCGACGCTGCTCGCCGAGGCCCGCCGGTACATGGTGCCCGGCACCGTCCTGCTGGGGCACGCCAACCACCCGACGGTCACCCACCTCTACGCCGAGCTGGTGCAGCTGATCCGGGATCGCAACCTCCAGCCCGGCACCCTCGATCAGCTGTTCGGTACCAGCCGCGCGCAGGGCTGATGGCCGGACGTGGACGCGCGTCGTGAATGTGTGGCTCGTCGTCGCGCTGGTGGTGTCGCTGGCGGCGGCGGTCGGCGCCGGTGAGGCGCTGCAGGCCCGCGGGTCGATCCCCGATGCGCACGGCGGCTTCCGCCTCGACCTGCTCGCGGGTTCGGCGCTGACGCTGGCCGTGATTATGTGCTCCTTCATGCTGGCGACCACCTACACGTCCTACGACGGCGCCGGCATCGACGCGAGCCGTGAGGCGGCGTCGGTCTCCGCGGAGTACCAGGCCGCGACCCTGCTGCCGAACGAGTCTGACGCGACGACCGTGAGCCAGGACGTGCTCTGCTACGCACGGGCCGTGTCGAGCGACGAGTGGCCGCACCTCGGGCACCGGGCAACGTCCTCGCACAGGGTCGAGCAGTGGCGCGTGCGACTGCAGAGCGACCTGCGCCGGATCGGCATGACGCGCAACAGTCCCGCGGTTCAGGATCTCCGCACCGCGGACCAGGACCGCGCGTTGACGCATCAGGTCCGGCTGACGACAGCCGTCAACCGCACTCCCGTATACCTGTTCGTCCTGCTAATTGCAGTGGCGGCGGCCGCCATCTTCTTCGTCACCGCCTTCACGGTGCACACCATCCCCCGGCGGCTTCGGGTGGCGGTGGTGGGAGTCCTGACCCTGCTGCTGGCGGGCACGCTCGCCGTGATCATCGACCTGAACCACCCCTACAACGGGGTGAGCCGGCTGGGTCCGGAGGCGATGAACCGGGCGACGGCGATGAACGCGGCCAACTACTCGGATCTGTTCCACGGCGCCCGCATCACGGCGTGCGACGCGGAGGGCAGGCCGACCGTCTGAGGTCTCGGCGTTCGCTTGCGCGCATTCAGCGCAGTGGCACACAAACGTGCCCTCACCAGGCCCGATCGGGCTTCACCAACGCCCTTTGTGTGCGTCGGCCCACTTGATCGCACACAAACTGGCCGATCACAACGCTGCTCAGAGCCGCAGAGGCTCGTTTGTGTGCGGCCGCGGGACTTCGCCCGGCCGAACGCGGCAACGGCCGCCACGATTGCTCGCGACGGCCGTTGCGGCTGGCAGGTGCGTTCAGAAGCGGACGTAGTCGTACTCCACGGCCATCTGGTTGATGCCCTGCGCCGGCGGGGCGATCCACGGAGCGAACTCGCCCGCCGTGTGGAACGGCACCATGAGCTCGGCCACCTGCTGGCGGTCCTCCGGAGAGGGAACCCACTCCCCCCCGCGGGCCTCGAACGCCTCGGGGCCGATGACCTCGCCCTCCGGCGTGATGCCCTTGCCCGCGTAGGTGCCGACCTTGCGGAAGAAGCCCTCGTGCGGCAGGGTCAGCCGCTCGTCGAGGCCGGCATCCTCGAGGGCCTGGTTCCAGCGGCGGACGCCGTTCTCGCAGTCGGCCACGTACTCGTCGCGCAGGTCGAGGTTGAGCGCGCTCAGCATCGGCACGGTCTTCTGCACGATCTTCCCGTCCTCGACGACGTTCATCTCGCGGGTCTGGTCGAGCAGCACGTGGTCGTCCTTGCGGCGCGTCTCCTGCCAGCGGCCCTTCAGCCCGGAGGTGAAGTAGTTGCCGGCGTTGGTGGACTGCTCGGAGCCGAACAGGTCCATCGAGACGGCGAACTGGAAGTTGAGGTACTTCTGGATCACCGACAGCGGGATGCCACCGTGCGGGAAGACGTCGTCGGTGCCATGCTGCTTCATGAGCTCGGCGGTGCGCTCCACGGTCCGCTGCACGCCGGTGGTGCCGACGAACATGTGGTGCGCCTCCTCCTTGAGCATGAACTCGCAGGTGCGCGCCAGCGGGTCGAAACCCGACTCCTTGAGGGTCCCGAGCTGGTACTTGCCGTCACGGTCGGTGAAGTAGGTGAACATGAAGAACTGCAGCCAGTCGGTGGTGTCCTCGTTGAACGCGCCGAGGATGCGGGGGCTGTCGACATCGCCGCTGTTGCGCTTGAGCAGCTGCTCGGCCTCCTCGCGGCCCTCCCGGCCGAAGTAGGCGTGCAGCAGGTAGACCATCGCCCAGAGGTGGCGGCCTTCCTCGACGTTGACCTGGAACAGGTTGCGCATGTCGTACAAGCTCGGCGCGGTGGCCCCGAGGTGCCGCTGCTGCTCCACGCTCGCGGGTTCGGTGTCGCCCTGCACGGTGATCAGGCGCATCAGCTCGGCCCGGTATTCCCCAGGGACCGTCTGCCACGCCAGCTCGCCCTTGCGCTGACCGAAGGCGATCCGCCGCTCGGGGTCGCGCTCGGCCAGGAAGATGCCCCAGCGGTACTCCTCCATCGGCACGCGGTCGAAGTGGGCCCACCCGTCACGGCCGATGGCGGTCGCGGTCCGCAGGTACACGTCGTGTGTCGGGATGGACGGCCCCAGCGCCTTCCACCAGTCGATGAACTTGGGCTGCCAGCCCTCCAGGGCGCGCTGCAACCGGCGGTCGTTGGCGAGGTCGACGTTGTTGGGGATGCGCTGGGAGTAGTCGATGGGGCTGGTCGGCCCCGACGGCTCGGGTGCGGTCCCCGTTTGCGTGGTGGTCGGTGCGGTCATCTGCTCGCCCTCCAAAGCCAAGAACAGCTACGGTGCCTGAGAATCTACGTTGCTCTGTCCTACCGTCACAAGTATGTAGCACGTCGGTCGGTAATGCAACCCCTGCACGCGACTTAGGTCCGACGCTCGGCCTGCCGGCACAGCTGCTCCCAGTACGCCTGCGCCCGCTCGTGCCAGCTCGCGTGCCGCTTGTGGAACAGGCTCGCCGCCGCGGGCCCGGGCCAGGACGCCGGCAGCAGCTGCATCGGCAACGCCGGGTCAAGGAAGGGGAAGCGGCGCCACTCCTGCACCAGCTGGATCTGCGCGCGAAAGGCGTCAGCCGCCGTGCGGACAGAGTCAACCGAGAAGGCCGCCAGCAGCTCGCCGTACCTGCGCTCGACGTCGCCGAGGGTCCACGCATCGGCGACGACCTGCATCTGGTCGCCTACCGCGCCGAAGGGGCCGGTGAAGCTGAACGCCTGCACCTGCAGCTCCTCGACGATCGCTGCGACCTCCTTCTCCTTGCCTGTGTCCGGCGTCACCCACACGCCGGGCAGGGGCGAGCCGAGGCCGGCCCAGGTGAGCCTGGTCCGCAGCCGGTGGCGCAGCTGGCGCTGGGTCTCCGGCACGCTGAGGGCGAGGACCAGCCAGCGACCGTCCCACTCCTCGACGTTGCGCCCGAAGCCGTAGATCCGTTCGGAGCCCTCGCTCAGCAGCCGGGCGCCGTTCGGCGTCAGCTGCCAGCGCACCCGCCGGCCGTCGCGTTCGGGGCGCAACAGGTCCTCGGCGGCCGTCCGCGAGAGCGCCTGCCGGGCCGCCTTCTCCTCGACGCCGACCTCGCCCAGTGCGGCCACGAGAGCGCCCGTCCACGCCCTGCCATCGCGCGATAAGACGAACTCCCCGAGCACGGTCAGGAGCAGGGATCGTGCGCTGGCCGCGCCCGTCTCGCGCCGCCGCTCATCCGGAGCCGTCGCCATCACCCCATGATCCCACAGGGAGCCGTACCTGTGACAGCCGCTTGACGGTGCGCCAAGCGCTCGTGGCACCTGCCGGTGGCGGGGACGGCCCTCAGCGGGCCCGTACGGCGCAGTGCCACACTGCCTCTGTGCTGCTCGCGAGACCAGGAGCCTGAGGTGCTGGACGGGCACGTGCTCGTCGACGCCCACGTCCACGTCCCCGTGCTGTCGAGCGTGGCCACCGCGTGGGCCGACTGGGCCCGGCAGTTCGGGGTCGACGGGGTGCTCGACGACTGCTGGCACGCCGACGGCACCCCCGACCCCGAGGCGCTCGACGCGCGCTTCGCCGCCGACGGCGTCGATGTCGCCCTGCTGTTCTGCGAGTACAGCCCCAAGGCCACCGGCTATCAGTTGTTCGACGACCTGCTGCCGGTCGTGCAGCACAACCCTCGGCGCTTCCGGCCGGTCGCCAACGTCAACCCGCACCTGCACTTCCCGATCGCCCGCGAGCTCGAGCGCCAGCTCGACCTCGGCGCTGCCGCGCTGAAGATCCATCCGGTGCACGGCGGGTTCCGGGCCGACGACGTCGCGCTGTACCCGGCGTACTCGGTGCTGGTCGAGCGGGGGGTTCCGCTCGTCGTGCACTGCGGCACCAGCACGTTCCCGGGCTCGACCAACGCCTACGCCGACCCGATCCTGCTCGACGCGGTGCTGCGGGACTTCCCGGAACTCGACGTCGTCCTCGCCCACGGCGGCCGCGGCTGGTGGTACGACGCGGCCGCGTTCCTCGCCCTGAGCCGGGAACGGGTGTGGCTGGAGCTGTCCGGCCTTCCTCCCAAGCGCCTGCCCGAGTACTACGCGAAGTACGACCTGGTTCGGCTCGCGCGCAAGTGCATCTTCGGCACCGACTGGCCGGGGGTTCCCGGCGTGGCAGTCAACGCGCGGGCGGTCGCCGGCCTCGGGCTGCCGGACGACGTCGTCGCCCTGGTGCTGGGGGGCAACGCCCGCCGCGTCTATGCCGGTCTCGAATCGCCCGGTCTCGATTCGTCCGGTCTCGACCCCGTCCTCATCTAGGAGCCACATGCCCGTCTACGTGCTCGACGACCTCGTCCCCTGCATCAGCCCCACCGCCTACGTGCACCCCGACGCGACGGTGATCGGCGACGTCGTGATCGGCGACGAGGCCTCGGTCTGGCCCAGCGCCGTGCTGCGCGGCGACCACGGCCGGATCCTGGTCGGCGCCCGTACCTCCGTCCAGGACGGAACGGTTGTGCACACCACGGAGGAGTGGCCGACCACCATCGGTGCTGACTGCGTGGTCGGGCACAACACGCATCTGGAGGGCTGCGTGGTGGAGGACCGCTGCCTGATCGGCTCGGGCTCGGTGGTGCTCAACCGCGCGCGCATCGGCACGGGCAGCGTGGTCGGCGCCTGTGCGCTGGTCACCGAGGACACCGTCGTGCCCGCCGGCTCAATGGCTCTGGGCGTTCCGGCCCGCAGCCGCCCGATGGTCGGCAACGAGCAGTCCAACTGGATCGACTACGGCGTCGCGAGCTACCGCGAGTCAGCTTCCCGCTACCGCGCCGGGCTGCGGCTGTACGACGCGGAGCGCGACGCGGAGCACGACGCGGAGCGCGACGCGCCCCGCGAAGGCGTCGTCAGCAGCAGCTGAAGGTGCCGTACCGCCCTGGCGACGGTTTTTCGGTTGAAGACGAGTTACTGCGGGGGAGCGAAGAACTCCAGAGCGATGTTGTCGGGGTCGCTGAAGGACAGTCCCGATCCGTAGCCCGCGTCGACGATGCCGCCGTGCGCAACGCCAAGGGACTCCAGGTGCGCCTGCCAGTCGGCCAGCTGGCTGCGGTCCGCGCACGCGAAGGCCACGTGGTCCAGGCCCACCCGGCGCTCGTCGAACGGCGCACCGGGAGCGCCTTCGGGAAACTCGTGCAGGCCGAGCAGCGTCTCGCCGAGGGCGAACACGACGTGGCGGAATGGCCCCGTGTCCTCGTCCAACACCGGATCGGTTCCGATAAGTCGCTGGTACCAGGGGACGCTGCGCGACAGGTCGGTCACGGTCAGCGCGACATGGGCGAGGCCGGGAAAGGTCGGCACGTATCCACCTCCTCGTTTGCCGCTGTCGGCCTCCTGCCTGCGGCGGTTAGGGCGGACTGTCTCACAGGTGGGGACTAGCTCGCTCCCCGGTTCAGCGGCCGGAGACCTGCGACGCGAGGGCGAGGTCGTCCTCCACGTAGCCGGGCTGCGTGGCGAACCAGCCCGCGGCGCCCATGAGCGCCAAGTCGGCGAAGATGAGCACGAAGGGCCAGGTCCAGCCGCCGGTCGTCTCGTGGAGCACCCCCACGAGAAGCGGCCCGGCGCCGGCGAGCACGTAGCCGACGCTCTGGGTGAACGCCGAGAGCGAGGCCGTGGCCTCGGCCGTACGGGTCCGCAGGCCGATCATGGTGAGCGCCAGGGGGAAGGTGCCTCCGGCGGCGCCGGCGAGCAGGGCCCACAGCAGGTCGCCGCTACGGGGGCTGGCCAGCATCCCGATGTACGCCACCAGGTAGCAGGCGAGTAGCACCGCCAGGATCGGCCGCTGGTCGGGGAACCGCCCGGCGAGGCCGGGTACGAACAGGGCTACCGGCACGCTAAGGGCGGCGAGGACGGCGACGAGCAACCCGGCGCGGGTGGGGGACGCGCCCGCCTGCTCCTGGAAGTACAGCGCGAACCAGCCGAACTGGACATAGGCCTGCATCGACTGCGCCCCGAAGTACAGCGTCAACGACCAGGCCTTGCGGCTGCGGTGCACCGCCGGGCGTGGTGGGTGCTCGCCGGCCGGCCGCGGACGGCTGCGCCGAGCCAGGCCTGCCCAGACCAGAGTGCCGGCGGCGGCGGGCAGCGCCCACACGCCGAGCCCCAGCCGCCAGTTCATCTCCGCGTGCGACGCCTTGTGCAGCGAGGCGATGGGGACGGTGAGCGCGGCAGCGGCCGTGGTGCCAATCGCGAGCGTCGTCGTGTAGGCAGCCGTCACCAGCGGGACCCGGTCGGCGAAGTGTCGCTTGACCAGCACCGGCAGCAGCACGTTGCCCATCGCTCCGCCGGTCAGCGCGACAACGCTGAGCAGCAGGAACGGCACGGCGGCGGCCGTCAGCGACCGGAGCAGTACCCCGGCCGCCATGAGCAGCAGCGCCGCGCACAGCAGCCGCCGCTCCCCGTAGCGGCGAGCCAGCCGCGGCGTCACCGAGCCGAGCAGGGCGAAGCTCAGCACCGGCAGCGTCGTCAGCAGTCCTGCGCCGCCTCCGGACAGCCCGACGCCGGCCGACAGCTCGTCCAGCACCGGGCCTACGCTCGTGACGGCGGTGCGCAGGTTGAGCGCCGCGAGCAGGACCGCGATAAGGAGCAGCAGACGTGGCCTCACCAGGGGTGCCTGCCCGGAAGAAGGAGCTCTAGGCCGCGAGGGCGACCTCCGCCGCCGGCTCCAGCGCCAGCTCGAGCACCTGCCGGACGTCGGAAACCGGGTGCACAGTGAGTTCACTGAGCACGCTCTCGGGCACGTCGTCCAGGTCCGGCTCGTTGCGCGCCGGGATCAGCACGGTGCGGAGCCCGGCCCGGTGCGCGGCCAGCAGCTTCTGCTTCACGCCGCCAATCGGCAGGACCCGGCCGGTCAGGGACACCTCACCGGTCATAGCGACGTCGTCGCGCACGGGCCGGCCGGACAACAGCGAGGCGATCGCCGTCGTCATGGTGACGCCCGCGGAAGGGCCGTCCTTGGGTACGGCCCCGGCGGGGACGTGCAGGTGGATGCCGCGGTCCTTGAGGTCGCCGACCGGCAGGCTCAGCTCGGCCCCGTGCGAGCGCAGAAACGACAGCGCGAGCTGGGCCGACTCCTTCATGACGTCCCCGAGCTGGCCGGTGAGGGTCACCCCCGTTCCGCCGGTCTCGGGGTCGGACAGCGAGGCCTCGACGAACAGCACGTCGCCGCCGGCCCCGGTGACCGCGAGCCCGGTGGCGACACCGGGCAGTGCGGTGCGCTCGGTCGACTCCGGCAGGAACCGTGGCCTTCCGACGAAGTCGCGCAGGGTGGCGGCCGACACCACCTGCTGCCCGGCTCCGTCGTCCAGGCGCGCGGTGACCTTGCGCATCACCCGAGCGAGCAGCCGCTCCAGCTCGCGGACACCGGCTTCGCGGGTGTAGGTCGAGGCGAGCTCGTGCAGCGCGTCGTCCTCGACCCGCACGTCGTCGCAGGTCAGCCCGGCGAGTTCGAGCTGGCGAGGCAGCAGGTGGTCGCGGGCGATGGTGACCTTCTCGTCCTCCGTGTAGCCGTCGAGCCGGACGAGCTCCATCCGGTCGAGCAGCGGCCCGGGAATCGACTCGAGCACGTTCGCCGTCGCGAGGAACACGACGTCGGACAGGTCGAGCTCGACCTCGAGGTAGTGGTCGCGGAAGGTGTGGTTCTGAGCCGGGTCGAGCACCTCGAGCAGGGCCGCCGTCGGATCACCCCGGTAGTCGGCGCCGACCTTGTCGATCTCGTCGAGCAGCACGACGGGGTTCATCGACCCCGCCTCCTTGAGCGCTCGCACGATGCGTCCGGGCATCGCCCCGACGTAGGTGCGCCGGTGCCCGCGGACCTCCGCCTCGTCGCGGACGCCACCGAGGGCGACGCGGACGAAGTTGCGACCCATCGCCCGGGCGACTGACTCGCCCAGCGAGGTCTTGCCGACCCCGGGCGGGCCGACGAGCGCGAGCACGGCGCCGCTGCGCCGACCCCCGACGACGCCGAGTCCGCGCTGCTCACGACGCTTGCGCACCGCCAGGAACTCGGTGATGCGCTCCTTGACGTCGTCCAGGCCGGCGTGGTCGGCGTCGAGCACCGTCCGTGCCCCGGCGACGTCGTAGCTGTCCTGGGTGCGCGTGCCCCACGGCAGCTCGAGCAGCGTGTCGAGCCAGGTGTGGATCCACCCCGCCTCCGGTGACTGGTCACTGGTGCGCTCGAGCTTGTCGAGCTCCTTGAGCGCAGCCTTGCGGGCGGCGTCCGGCAGGTCCGCCGACTCCACGCGGCTGCGCAGGTCCTGCTCCTCGGAGCCGTCCGAGCTGCCGCCGGACAGGTCGCGCAGCTCCTTCTGGACGGCCGACAGCTGCTTGCGGAGCAGGAACTCGCGCTGCTGGCGGTCCATGCCCTCCTGGACGTCCTTGCGGATCGTCTCGGCGACGTCGAGCTCGGCCAGGTGCTCGCGGGCCAGCCGGACCACCAGGACCAGCCGGTCACGAACGTCCGCGGCCTGCAGCACGGCGAGCTTCTGCTCGGTCGACAAGTACGGCGCGTAGCCGGCCGTGTCGGCCAGCAGGGACGGGTCGCTGATCCGGGCGATGGAGTCCACCAGCTGGGAGGCGCCCCGCTGGTGCAGGATCGAGGTCACGAGGCCCTTGTACTCGCGAGCCAGTCCGAGCACCTCCTCGTCGTAGGAGTCCGCCACCGGGACATCGGCGGCCTCGACCCACAGGGCCGCGCCGGGGCCGGTCGTGCCCGTGCCGATGGACGCCCGGTGGGTGCCGCGCAGGACGGCGCCCGCCTGTCCGCCGGGGAGCCGGCCGATCTGCTCGACGGTGGCGACGGTGCCGATGTCGGCGTAGCGCCCGGCCAGGCGGGGCACGAGCAGGACCGGCGTCTCAGCCAGCTGGGCAGCGTCCACGGCTGCCTGTACGTCGGTGGTGCCAAGTTCGATCGGGATGACCATGCCCGGCAGGACGACAGCGTCGTCGAGGGGCAGGACGGGGTAGTTGCGGCTGTCAGCCATGAGCTTCCTTCTGAGGTTGCGCGTACCTCACTCAATGCTGACCGGGCCCGGGAGATTCCGGTGATGACGCGGCTCACGCTGCTAGCCGAACTGCGGATATCTGCCAGACAAGCGAGCGCGCGGCTAACGCGGGCGGCCGCTCGTAACCGCCGACCACATGCGCGATGCGGCGGGCGACGTCGACCGCCGTCCGGTCCTCCAGGTGGGGCGCGACGACCTGCATCCTGACCGGCAGGCCCTCGCGCGTACGGCCGACCGGCACGACCGCGGCAGGCAGGTGGGTCGCGCCTGCGAGGCCAGGCCACACGACTGCTCGAAGACGCTCCGCTCGCGACCGTTGACAGTGATCGTGCGGGCGGCGAGGCCGCTTCGGGTCGCGGCGGTCGGTGTCACCGGGCACAGCAGGACAGGCCGCGGCGCGGCAGCGCCGGACAGGTCGCGGACGGCGGACGAGGGACAGGGGTGCGGCTGCCGACGGGGACGTCCCGCCGGCTGTCAGCAGTTGGGTGCGACCGGCCCCCGGGCAGGTGGACAACCCTCGAGAAGGGCAGTTGGCTCTTGCTCGCCGGGGGCGATCCTCGGGCTTCACGAGCATCCGGGAGACCGCTGTGGATCGAAAGACCGCAGTATGGGTTCAGCCGCCGCCGGTGCCGGTGATGCGGCTGGTGAGTCCGCTCATGCGGCGCCTGCTGCGCTCGCCGCTCGCGTCCCGACTGCCTCCAGCGTTGACGCTGCTAGAGTTCGCCGGGCGCCGGTCCGGTCGCCGCTTTGCCGTGCCGGTCGGCGTGCACGAGGTGCAAGACGGTTCGGTGGTGTTCACCGAGGCCGGATGGCGACGCAACTTCGCCGGCGGGCACGAGGTCACGGTTCGCCGCGGCGGGAAGCGGCGGCACGGCAGAGGCGTGCTGGTCGAGGACCCCGTCGCCGTGGCAACCGCCCTGGGCGTCGCGCTCGATCGCAGCGGAGCCCGCAACCTGGCGATCCGCACAGCGCCCGGCCATCAAGGTCACGCATGAAGACCTCGTTCGGCTGGCACGGGGCATGGTCCGTCTCGAGCTCGACGAGTGAGCTGACGTCGCCCTGCTTGTTGCGTCCGGAAGCGGCCCGGCGCTGAGGAGTCGTCGTTGCGGGGTGACCGAAGCGGACGCCCAAGCCGCCTCCGCACCGATACCGCTGCTTCCGCCGAGCACGAGGGCCGTGCGAGCATCGCCCTCGGGGCCTAATTCCTACCGTGCGGCGACCCGCCCACGGCACGCGGGGGCGGGGGTTCAAGTGCGGCAGACCTGCTACACCCTCTTGACGTAGGGCCACAACTCTGTAGTGTGTTGTTCTACCCGAGTCCCTCGACGACAAGGTTGACAGCGATGACGCTCACCGCCGACCAGGCCCCCGTGACGACCGAGCCCGACGCGCCGGAGCACGCGGCCGCGGTCGTCGTCGACTTCGACACCTCCCCCGAGCGCTACAAGCACTGGTCGCTGTCCGTCGACGGTCCCGTCGCCACCCTCACGCTGCTGGTCGATGAGAAGGGGGGCATCGTCCCGGGCTACGACCTGAAGATGAACAGCTACGACCTCGGCGTCGACATCGAGCTGTACGACGCGGTCCAGCGGCTGCGCTTCGAGCACCCCGGCGTCAAGAGCGTCGTCGTCACCGGCGGCCTCGACCGAATGTTCTGTGCCGGGGCCAACATCCGGATGCTGGCGCAGAGCTCGCACAGCTGGAAGGTGAACTTCTGCAAGTTCACCAACGAGACGCGCAACGGCATCGAGGACGCCACCGCCAACTCGGGCCAGACCTACATCGCGGCGCTCAACGGGACCGCGGCCGGCGGCGGCTACGAGATGGCCCTTGCCTGCGAGCAGATCGTCCTGGTTGACGACGGCTCGTCTGCGGTCTCGTTACCCGAGGTGCCGCTGCTCGGCGTCCTGCCGGGCACCGGCGGCCTGACCCGGGTGGTCGACAAGCGCTTCGTTCGCAAGGACCGCGCCGACGTCTTCGCCACCCGGACCGAGGGGGTGCGCGGCGCCACCGCCGTGCAGTGGGGGCTGGTCGACGAGAGCGTGCCCATGAGCCGCTTCGGCGACGCCGTGCACGCGCGGGCGCTCGCCGCTGCCGGCGGCTCCTCCCGACCCGACGAGGGCACCGGCGTGACACTGACCCCGCTGCAGCGCACCGAGTCCGAGGACGGCCTGTCCTACCGCTGGGTGAGTGCCGCCTTCGATCGTGCGGCACGGCGGGTCGACATCACCGTGCGGAGCCCGGAGCCGGCCCCGCCTGCCGACGCGGCCGGCGTGCTCGAGCAGGGCGTCGATTACTGGCCGATGGCGCTCGCCCGCGAGCTCGACGACCTCATCCTGCGCTTGCGCACCAACGAGCTGGAGCTCGGCACCTGGGTCTTTCGCACCCAGGGCGATGCTGGCCAGGTGCTGGCCTACGACGCCCAGCTCGAGGCGCTGGCCGACGACTGGTTCGTCAACGAGGTCCGGCACTACCTCAAGCGCACAATCAAACGCCTCGATGTCACCAGCCGCAGCCTGTTCGCGGTGATCGAGCCCGGGAGCTGCTTCGCCGGCTCGCTGCTCGAGCTCGCGCTTGCCTGCGACCGGCAGTACATGCTTGAGGGAGTGCTGGAGGACGTCGATCCGGACGCCGACCCCGCCGCCGTCGTCGTCGGCCCGATCAACCTCGGCTCCTTGCCGATGGGCAACGGCCTGACCCGCCTGCAGTCCCGGTTCTACGGCCGCGGTGACGATCTGGCGGCTGTGGCGGCGCGCGCCGGTCAGCCGCTCGACGCTGCGGCCGCGGGCGAGCTCGGGTTGGTGACCATGACCCCGGACGACCTCGACTGGGACGACGAGCTGCGTATCGCCCTGGAGGAGCGCGCCTCGTTGTCGCCCGACGCCCTCACGGGCATGGAGGCAAACCACCGCTTCGTCGGCCCGGAGACGCTCGAGACCAAGGTGTTCGGGCGGCTGACCGCCTGGCAGAACTGGATCTTCATCCGGCCCAACGCCAGCGGCCCTGACGGCGCGCTGCGCCGCTTCGGATCGGGCACCCGCGCGAACTACTTGACCGCTCGGGTCTGACGCGCCGCCTGGCCGGAACGCCTTCGTAGGCTCCTGGCGCGCCGCTGCTCCTCAAGACCGCCCCCGTCCCCGCGGCAGCGACCGCTGCCTGACCAGAAGGAGGCCTCATGACGTACGTGATCGCGAGTGCGTGCATCGACGTCAACGACAAGGCGTGCATGGACGAATGCCCGGTCGACTGCATCTACGAGGGCGACCGCAAGTCCTACATCAACCCCAAGGAGTGCATCGACTGCGGGGCCTGCGAACCGGTCTGCCCGGTTGAGGCGATCGCGCAGGACCGGCGAGTAGACGCCGACGAGGAGCAGTTCATCGGCGACAACCGGCTGTTCTTTGTCGAGGTGCTGCCCGGCAGAAACGAGCCGCTCGGTGCGCCCGGCGGCTCCCGCAAGGTGGGGGCGGTCGGCGTCGACACACCGCTCGTCGCGGACTGGGAGGGCTGATGAGCGAGGGCAAGCCGGTCCGGGAGCTCTCCCACGAGGAGCTCGAGCAGCAGGGGACGCACGCGCACGCCACCCGCAACTGGGTGTTCCTGCACGGCACCGCCGACCAGTTCCAGCACCACACCGAGCGGATGCTCGAGCTCGAGCAGGAGTACCTGCGCCGCCACCCCAAGCGGACGTGGCAGGGAAGCGGATCTGCGCCGCGCGAGGTCGACGAAGCGACCCGCCTGCGGCTCGCGCTGCGCGGGCTGTCGCGTCAGATCGGTGCCCTGCTTGCCGACGACCCCGGCGGAGCGCCCGAGGCGGCAGCTGCGGCCGCGCCCAACCAGGTGTCGGCGCTGCTCGACCGGGTGCGGTCCGCCGGTGGGCGGATGCACCGGCTGGAGCTGCACCAGGCGGCCCGCGAGATCGGCATCAGTCCGGTGGCCCTCGCCATCCTGTACAAGGGCCCGGACGCGGTGCTGCGCACCGAGCGCGTCGAGCGGGTGCTGACCGACAAGGGCGCGGTAGGCGGGCACGCCTTCGTCCCCGAGGCGGAGCGGACCTCACCCCAGCTGGAGTGGACGCAGGAAACCGCGCCGACGTGGGATGCGGACAAGCAGCGCGTGTTCGCCACGGTTCCGCCCGGCGTCTTCGACTTCGGCGGCGAGGCCGGCACCGGCCTCGCCGGGGAGTGGTGGTGCGTGCGCGACGAGTCCGGCAAGGCCGTCGGCTACGGCTGGATGGACTCCGGCTGGGGGGATGTCGAGGTGCTGCTAGCCGTTGACAGCGAGGCACAGGCCCGAGGCGTCGGCAGCTTCATCCTCGAGCATCTGGAGCAGGAGGCCTCCAAGCGCGGCGAGAACTACGTCTACAACGTCGTCCGCACGTCGCATCCCAACCGGGAGCGGTTGCACGACTGGCTCGCCGTCCGCGGCTACCGCGGCAGCGACAAGGACGAGGCGCTGCGCAAGCGGGTGGAAACTGATACCCCGTCGGCAGGACGAGGACCGTCGGCGGCCCCGGCGGCCCCGGCGGCCCCGGCGGCCCCGGCGGCCCCGGCGGCCCCGGCGGCCCCGGCGGCCCCGGCGGCATCGCACGAGTCGCCAACGCCGGACTCCCTGACTTCCTCAGCTTCCGGCGAGAGCGGCCCGGAGGAGGCCGGCGGTTACGTGGAGGTCGAGGACCACAGGTACTGAGCAACAGCGGATAGGCGACAGGCCGACCCTGCAAGCTGGCCTCCCCCCTCGCAAGGGAGACACTGGTCCTGGCCGATCGGGGTTCGGGGGAGCCGCACGTGGGCGAGGCGATGGGCTCCGCACAGCATGGCGGGGCATCCGCTGCTGAGCCGGCGGTGACCAACCCTGCAGCCGAGGGCATCCCGCACGAGCCCGACTACCGGTTCACGCTCGCCAACGAGCGGACCTTTCTCGCCTGGATCCGCACCTCCCTCGCCCTGCTGGCGAGCGGCGTCGCCGTGGGCAACCTCGTGCCGACGTTTGGCACGGAAGCGCTGCGCAAGACGGCCGCGATCGCGCTGGCCCTGCTGGCCGTCCTCACCGCCGTGACCAGCGTGGTCCGCTGGCAGCGTGTGCAGGCGGCGCTCGACAACGATGAGCCGCTGCCCCGCGCCCGTGTCGCCTACGTCCTGGCGGGCCTGCTCACCGTCCTTGCCGTCGCGGCCGCTCTAATCGTGCTGTTCGGACAGGGTGGCCGTGCGTGAGCGTGCCTGAGAACGCTGGGGTCGCTGTCGTCAGAAGCGGCTCCACCGCTCGTCGCCCGTTCACCGGGCAGGCCGGCCTGCAGGCAGAGCGGACGGCGCTGGCGTGGAACCGCACCACTCTGGGGCTGCTGACCAACGGGGCCCTGCTGTGCCTGCGCGAGGCGCGCGGCCAGGACGCTGCCCCTGAGCTCGTGCTCGGGTGCGCCGCGCTGCTGATAGCTGCGGCTGTCACGGTCCTGAGCCGACGGCGCGTGCGGCTGCTGGCCAGCCGGGGGCAGCCGATCGGTCTGGCGCCTCGCCGGGAGGTCGTCCTCATCGGCTGGTCCGTCGTCGCGCTATGTGCGGGTGCTGTCGTCGTGCTCGCCCTGCCGGTGCTGCCACGGTTCTAGCGCCAAGCTGCGGGAGATGGCCGTCACGCGGGTAGGAGGGGCGCGTGGACGTGCCGACGCTGGGGATCGAAGAGGAGTTCTTGCTGGTCGACGCCGGCACGGGCGGACTGCGCGAGGATGCCGAGGTGGTACTGCAGCAGACCGGTGACGACCTCGACCACGAGCTGCGTTCGGCGATGGTCGAGACCGGGAGCGCCGTTTGTGCCGACCTTGCGACAGCGAGCACGGAGTTGAGCCAGCGCCGCGCAGCGGCTGTTGCTGCGGCCGCCCGGGTCGGCGCGCGGGTGCTCGCTACCGGGAGCCACCCGACGGCCACGCCGCACGAGCCGGGCTACGGCGACGAGCCGCGCTACCGGCGCATCGCCGAGGCCTTCGGGGTCGTCAGCCACGAGGCGCTGGTCTGCGGCTGCCACGTCCACGTCGCCGTTCCCGATCGTGAGGCCGGGGTCGCCGTTGTCGACCGGGTGCGTCCGTGGCTCGGTCCACTCGTTGCCCTTTCAGTCAACAGCCCCTTGTGGCAGGGCCAGGACACCGGCTACCACAGCTGGCGGACGCAGGTCTGGTCGCGTTGGCCCACCGCCGGCCCGACCAGCCTGTTCCACGATCTGACGACGTACGACTCGCGCGCCGACGCCCTGGTCGCCTGCGGGGCAGCGATCGACCGCGCCGCGCTGTACTACGAGGTGCGGCTGTCGGAACAGTGGCCGACCGTCGAGGTGCGCGTGGGCGACGTATGCCTCGAGGTGGACGACGCCGTCCTCCTCGGCGGCCTGGCGCGCGCTCTCGTGATGACGGCCTTGGCTGACCGCGACCGGCCAGCACCCGACGTCCCCGTCGAGCTGCTGCGGGCGGCCACGTTCCAGGCCTCTCACGCCGGGCTGAGCGGCGAGCTGGTCGATCCGGTCGACTGGCAGCTGCGTCCGGCGGCCGCCGTGCTGGAGCTGCTCGTCGAGCACGTCGGCGCGGCGCTGGAGCACGCGGGCGATGCCGGCCTCGTCACGGCGGGCATCGCCCGGCTCCAGCGCGAGGGGTCGGGGGCCGATCGCCAGCGGAACGCCTTCCAGCGGGCCGGCAGCCAGGCCGTCATCGACCTGGTCACTTTGCAGCCAGCATCAAGCTGATGGGACCGCTGGTGCACCGTGGCACGCGTCGGTGTCGAGCAGCCCCCGCGGCGGTGCTGCTTCTTGCCCTGGCAGTTGGGTGCGGGTCTGGCGGCACTGGCGGCACTGGGGAACCGGCGGCAGGTGGCACGCCGGCCGCCCCCCGTGCGTCGGTGAGCGGCGGTGGTTCGGCACCAACCCTCTCCGGCGGCGGCGCGGGCACGGTCCCGACGAGCCAAGCCCCGAGCCTCAGCAGGCCTGCCGGCAGCGGCCCCGCCATCACCCTCGCCTTTGCTGGGGACGTCCACTTTGAGGGCAGCTCGCGCGCTGGCTTGTCCGGTGGGCTGGCAGACATCACGCCACTGCTGTCGCCTGCCGACCTCGCCATGGTCAACCTCGAGACCGCGGTCACCGACCGGGGAACTCCTGCGCCGAAGAGCTTCACCTTCCGGGCCCCGCCGTCGGCGTTCGTCGCGCTCAAGAAAGCAGGCGTCGATGTGGTGACGATGGCCAACAACCACGGCATGGACTACGGGACGGACGGGCTGGCGGACTCGCTGGCCGCGTCGCGCCAGGCGGGGGTGCCGGTGGTCGGCGCCGGGGTCGACGAGGCCGCTGCCTACGCGCCGCACATCGCCTCGGTGAAGGGCCGGCGGGTTGCCGTCATCGGTGCCACCCAGGTGCTCGACGACAACCTGGTGACCGCCTGGACTGCGGGACCCGGCAAGCCGGGGCTGGCGTCGGCAAAGAACGAGGGCCGCTTGACCGCCGCCGTCCGGGCAGCCAGGGCGCACGCCGATGTCGTCGTCGTCGACCTGCACTGGGGGACGGAGCTCGTCCAGTGCCCGACGCTCCGGCAGCGCACACTGGCCGCGGAGCTGGCCGAGGCGGGCGCCGATGTCATCGTCGGGTCGCACGCACACATCCTGCTCGGCGGTGGTTGGCTGCCCCCTGCCGGTGGTACCAGCGTTACCGGCCACGCGTACGTCGACTACGGCCTGGGCAACTTCGTCTTCTACGCGGGCACGCCGCAGACACAGCAGAGCGGCGTTCTGACGCTGACCGTGCAGGGACGCCGGACGACCGCGGCGCAGTGGACGCCGGCACTGATCGGCGGAGGACTGCCGCGGCCCCTGACCGGAGCGGCCGCCACTCAGGCGACCGCGGCATGGAACGGCTTGCGCGCCTGCACCGGCCTGGCTGCCGCGCCTCCCGCCCCCTGACGGCGGGCCGGTCAGTAGCGGGCGCCGACGACCTGGCTGCCCAGGGGGTCGAGCTCGGTCAGCGCCTCGGCGTCGAGCGTCACGTCGAGGGCGCCCACATTCTGCTCCAGCCAGGTGACCCGCTTGGTGCCCGGGATGGGCACGACCGGGATGTCGAGCCGCTCCTGCTGCGCGCTGACCCATGCCAGGGCCACGTGGGCGGGAGGCACGCCGAGCCGGTCCGCGACCCGCCGCACCGTCCCCGCGATGGCCTCGTTCGCCTCGCCGGCCTCGCCCCTGAACCGCGGGTTGCGGCCGCGGAAGTCCTTGGCCCCGAACGAGGAACGGTCGACGGTCCCGGTCAGGAACCCCCGGCCGAGCGGGGAGTAGGGCACGAGCCCGACGCCGAGCTCGGCCATGGCCGGCGCGAGCGCCTCGGGGTCGCGGGTCCACAGCGAGTACTCGCTCTGCACCGCGCTGATCGGGTGCACGGCGTGCGCTCGGCGCAGCAGGTCCTCGCTCACCTCGCTCAGCCCTAGGTGGCGCAGCTTGCCCTCGGCGACGAGTTCGGCCATCGCGCCGACGGTCTCCTCGATCTCGGCGTCCTGCGCGGGACGGTGCAGGTAGTACAGGTCAATCGTGTCGACGCCCAGGCGCAGCAGCGAGGACTCGCACGACCGCTTGACGTAGCCCCGCTGGCCACGGATGAGGCGCTTGTCGTCGCCGCCCGTGCGGTCGATGCCGAACTTCGTCGCCAGCTGCACCTGCTCGCGCCGGTCGTGGATGGCCCGCCCGACGAGAACCTCGTTGTGACCGTCGCCGTAGACGTTGGCGGTGTCGAGGAACGTCACGCCGAGCTCGATGGCGCGGTGGATCGTAGCGACCGACTCGTCCCAGTCAGCCGGCCCGTACCACTCGCTCATGCCCATGCAGCCCAGCCCCTGTGCTGAGACCCGCAGCCCACCCAGATCCACCGTGTTCATGCCCATCCCTTCGGTCTGCCAGACCGCGTTCAGTCGCTGGTGCGGCTGCCCCGCGGTAGCTGACGACCTCCTGCCCCCGATGGGCAGGATCCGTAACGTGACCGGCGTGCCTGAGCAAGCCGCCCTCCGTCAAGGCCACGTCGATGTCCCTACGCCGGACGGCCCCGCCGATGCCTACCTCACCCAGCCCGACGACGCCGGCCAGCATCCCGGCGTCCTCGTCTTGATGGACGGCATCGGCCTGCGCCCACGGCTGGAGCAGATGGCCGACCGCATCGCCGCGCAGGGCTACGCCGTACTCGTACCGAACCTGTTCTTCCGCGCGGGGCGCGCGCCGGTGGTGCCCGACCTGGTCGCGCGGCTGCAGTCCGAGGACCGGGCCAGCGTGATGGCCGAGCTGCGGCCGCTGATGCAGGCGCTCACGCCACAGGTCGCCGCACGCGACACCGAGGCCTACGTCGACTTCGTGGTCCGCCAGCCCGGCGTGGCAGACGGGCCCATCGCGACGACGGGTTACTGCATGGGCGGGGCGCTCTCGCTGCGTGCCGCGGCGCAGCTGCCCGGCCGCGTCGTCGCGGCGGCCAGCTTCCACGGCGGCAACCTCGCGCCGGACGACCCCTCCGGGCCGCAGCACGGTGCGCCAGCCATCTGCGCCGAGCTCTACTTCGCGCACGCCGACAACGACGCTTCGATGCCTCCTGAGCAGGTGGCGCGGCTCGAGGCGGCGCTCGACGCGGCGGGCGTGACGTACCGCTCGGAGCTCTACGCCGGAGCGGCGCACGGCTTCACGATGAGCGACATGCCCGTCGGCGGCCATACGTGTAGCGGCAAGCAGCTGGACGTCGACGTAGCCGATGCCGCGACCCATCAGGCGGCGGCGTTCCAATCCCTCCCATCCTCGCGAGACGCCACGCGCTCTCGCGTTCGATGAGCGCGCGCAGAGCCTGACGGACCAGAGCACTCTTCTCCGTTGTACCCGTGAGGCGCTGGGCTTCAGCGAGGAGATCGTCGTCGAGAGCCAGGGTCGTTCGCACGGGCTCCATGTTGGCACGACTAAGAGCATCGGATGATGACGGCGGCCGTGCTCGTGTCCTTGAGGGGTCGCACCTGCGCGCTCGCTCGTCGCCGTGCAGCCAGTGGGGGCACACTGGTTCGTGTGGCTCGGAGGGACGGATCGGCGGCTCGCCGCGGTGCGCTTGGCGAGTTGGCGGCTGCTGTCAGCTCTCGCCGCCGGCGCCTGGGCGGTCTGCTCGCCCTCGTCGGCGTGCCCCTCACCACCGTTGCCCTGACCGCGTCTCGCTCCCAGCTCTCGCTCGCGGACGGCCTGCTCGTCTACCTGTTGCTCGTCGTCGCCGTCTCGGCGGTCGGGGGCTTCTGGCCGGCCGTGCTGTCCGCGATTGCCGCCAGCTTGCTGCTCAACTGGTACTTCACCGAGCCGTTGCACACCCTCAGCATCGAGGCGCCGCAGAACCTGCTAGCCCTGCTGCTGTTCGTCTGCGCAGCTATCAGCGTCAGCAGCGTCGTGCACCTCGCCGCCCGCCGGGCCGCGGAGGCAGCGCGCAGCTCGGCCGAGGCGCAGGCACTGCTGGGGCTGGCTCGCGCCGTCCTCGGGGGCGCCGACACCCCTACGGCGGTGCTGGACCAGGTCGACGCCACCCGGCAGATGTCTGCGCAGCTGGTCGAGCTGGTGAACGGGCGCTGGGTGCCCGTCACCAGCCGCGCGCCCTTGGCAGGGGAGGAGGAGCCGGCCCGCGTGCTCAGCGTCCGCGACGACCTGCGCCTGCTGCTGTACGGCGACGTGGCCGGCGTCAGCCCGCGGGTGCTCGACGGTCTCGCCGCGCAAGCCGCCGCCGCTCTGGACCGGGAACGCCTGCGCACCCAGGCGGCGCAGGCGGAAGTGCTCGGCGAGGCGAACCGGGTGCGCACCGCCCTGCTCGCCGCGGTCAGCCACGACCTGCGCACGCCGCTGGCGTCGGTCAAGGCCGCGGTGTCGAGCTTGCGCCAGGACGACGTCGCCTGGTCGCCAGGGGACGAGCAGGAGCTGCTCGCGACGATCGAGGACGGCGCCGACCGGCTCGACTCCATCATCGGCAACCTGCTCGACATGAGCCGGTTGCAGACCGGCTCGCTGCAGCCGTTCCTGCGACCGACGGCCCTTGACGAGGTGGTCCCGCTCGCGCTGCTGGGGCTGGAGGGCGCCGCAGAGGTCCGGCTCGAGCTGCCCGACGCGCTGCCCCTGGTCCTCACCGACCCCGGGCTGCTCGAGCGGGTCGTGGCCAACCTCGTCGCCAACGGCTTGCGCTACAGCGCCGGACGCCCGGTCGCCGTCTCCGCGCGGGAGGCCGGCCACCACATCGTCCTGGAAGTCGTCGACCACGGTGCCGGCGTGCCCGAGGCGCAGCTCGACCGCATGTTCGAGCCCTTCCAGCGCCTCGGTGACCGGTCGGTCGGGGGGGTCGGGCTCGGGCTCGCTGTCGCTCGGGGCTTCGTCGAGGCGATGGGCGGGAGCATCCGGGCGACGCCGACAGCCGGGGGCGGGCTGACGATGCAGGTGGAGCTGCGGGCAGCGACCACGAGCGTCCCCACGCCGTGACAACCGTGTCCGGATGACGACCGTGCTGGTGGTCGACGACGACCCTGCCATCCTGCGGGCGCTGCGCATCAACCTCAGCGCCCGCGACTACCGGGTGGTCACCGCTGCTGGCGGCGCCGAGGGCCTCGCGACCGTCGCCAGGGAGCGGCCGGACGTCATCGTGCTGGACCTCGGCCTGCCCGACATGGACGGCAGCGAGGTCATCCGCGGCGTGCGGGGCTGGGCAGCAACGCCGATCATCGTGCTGTCGGCGCGCGGCCAGGAGGCGGCCAAGGTTGCCGCGCTTGACGACGGCGCCGACGACTACGTGACCAAGCCGTTTGGGATGGACGAGCTGCTCGCCCGGCTGCGGGCCGCCGTCCGGCGTGCCGCACCCGGTCCTGACGACGAGCCGACCGTGACCACCGGGGGCTTCACCGTCGACCTGGCGGCCAAGAAGGTCCTGCTGCCGGACGGTCAGCCCGTGCGGTTGACCCCGACAGAGTGGCAGCTGTTGGAGGTTCTCGTGCGTCACAGCGGCCGGCTGGTCAGCGGACGGCAGCTGCTGCACGACGTCTGGGGTCCGGCATACGGCACCGAGGCCCACTACCTGCGCGTCTACATGGCCCAGCTGCGGCGCAAGCTCGAGCCCGACCCGTCGCGGCCCCGGTATCTGATCACCGAGCCGGGGCTCGGCTACCGGTTCACGGCCGACTGAGCAGTTACGGGCCGCCGCCGTGCTGGCCGCGGCTGGCCGCAGCAATACTGAGCAGTGGCCGTCGAAGTGCGGTGTGGTGATGAACGGAGTCGTCATCCGACGAACCGGTAGCGGCCCGGGCCGGACGCGCAGCTCACCCAATCGGGCGACTCAAGGAACCGGCGGGACAGCACGAAACATGTCGTGACCCTTTCTCCCCGCCAGGAGGTACCCATGCCTACACCCGTGCGTCTGCTGACCGTCCGCGTCCTCCTGATGCTGCTCGGCGCCGCCCTCGCCTTGCTGGCCTTGAGCGTCGCTGTGTCCCCGGCTGGGCCGGGTCACCACGGCGGCAGCTACCAGAGCGCCGGCAAGGTGTCGCCGAACAACAAGACCTGGAACTAGACAACCGCTGCCCGAGCACTAGACCGGCCGCTCTCCCAACTGTCCGGGTTCGACGGCCCGGGGCAGGGGCCGCGCGGCGTTGTCGCGGCGTTGCGCACACTTCCCGTGGTGACGCTTCGCGCCGTGGAACCCGGCATGCGTCTCGTCGCTGTCGACGAGGTCGGCTGCGACCCGCAGGCTGTGCGGGTGAGACCACTTTCTTGGCAGCCGGCGCAAGCGCGGGCATGGACGCCGCCAAATCTTGCGTGTCCGAGCCTCGCCCGAAGCCTATCCCCGCGCGCCCTGCCTCGGTGGCCTCTCCTGCTGCGACGTGAGGGGTTGCGTCAGCACCCTGACGGCGACGCCGGTGGTGGTGGTGACAGGCGGATAGTACGCAGCACGAGGCCCCGGGAAGAGGAGCAGAAACTCGTCGGGAACCTCTCAACACCGCTCGCACTCACCCGATCGGGTGGGCATAGGACCAGCAGGTCCAGCCACCCTTGCGCCGGTGAACAGGCGGATCCGGATGACCGCGTTGTCCCTCAAGCACCGTCCGGTGCGGCTTCGGGCCTGGCCATTGTGGGCCGCGCCGAGCGCCTTCATCGGCTATCTGCTGGCCATGGTCGCCGCCTTCGTGGCGGTGGGCGGCGCGCTCCTGGCCGGCACAGCGCCGACGCCCGGGGACCTGGTGGGCTTCGCAGTCTTGCTGTGCAGTGCCGCACTGTGTGTGGAGGCGACCCGCCGGCTGGGGGAGGTGGCCGGGGTCGTCAGCGATCTGCAGTCGGCGTGGACGCTGCCGGTCGCGCTGTTGCTCCCGCCGGTGTATGCGTTGCTGGCACCCGGGCTGCTGAAAATACTGAGCCAGCTGCGGGTCGGTCGCAGCCTGCTCTACCGCCGCGTGTTGAGCGCGGCAGCCATCGGCTTGTCCAACTGCGCCGCGTCCGAGGTGTTCCACCGGTTGCTGACCGCTGGTAGTCCAATCAGCTCGATGTCGGCCAGCCCGGTCAGGACACTGTCGACCGGGCTCGGCTGCGCAGCAGTGTGCTACCTGGCGAACACGGCGCTGATCACCGCCGCGGTGCGCCTGGTGACCGTGGACGTCAACTGGCGGCAGCTGCTGCTGGACCGGGAGTCGCTATACATCGACCTGGGCGAGATGTGCATGGGCATCATCATCTTTGTCGCCTGGACTGTTACCCCCGTATTGATGCTGGTCGTGCTACCGCCCGCGCTGCTTCTGCAACGCAGCTTGACTTACGTCCAGATGCGCACCGCTGCCCGCACCGACACCAAGACCGGGCTGCTCAACGCGGGAGCTTGGCAGCAGGAAGCCGACCGGGAGCTCGTGCGCGCGACCCGCGAGAACCGGCCGTTGGCGGTGCTGATGATCGACCTTGACCATTTCAAGGCCTTCAACGACACGCACGGCCACCTCGCCGGTGACCAGGCGCTCACCGCGGTCGCCCAAAGCCTCACGGCAGTCCTGCGAGTCTATGACAAGCTCGGTCGCTTCGGCGGCGAGGAGTTCGCTGTCGTGCTGCCCAGCACCGACCAGGACGAAGCGCGCCGGGTCGGGGAGCGACTCCGCCGGGCGGTAGCCGAGCTTCCCATCCCCGGCGTCGACCCCGAAGCCCGGCTTACCGTCTCGATCGGCGCCGCGATCGCCGGAGCCCACGGAGCTGGCCTGATCGACCTGCTCACCGCCGCCGACCTCGCGCTGTACCGGGCCAAAGCCGCTGGACGCAACCAGGTCGCCTTCGCACCCGGCCTGCCCTTACCTGCTGCGGGTGCCGTCCCTCAAGCACGACGACCAGAAGGTGCGAGGTGACGCTCGAAGCAGTGCCCATCTGCGTGGAACGGACCGAAGCCGACGAACGGGCTGTTCGACAGTGCCCCGGAAGCACTGCTCGCAACGCTCCGCGAGTTGCTCCCGCGTCCCTTACAGCGCCCTGCCGGCGGCGGCGCGATCGGTCCTGATCCGGTGGGGCTCCGGCCGAGAGGAGAGGAGCCGGCGCGGACTGCACTGAACCGTGCCCGGTCTGGTAGCGGGCGCGAAGCCACGAGAGGGTGGTCAAGTGCCAGCACCGAGGAAATGCCCGAGCGAGCTGCGTGATCGGGCGCAGCGTCTTGTGCAGGAGGCCCGCGGCCAGGAGCCGGGCCTGTCGCTGAACGCCGCCAAGCTGCGGATCGGCCCTCGGGTCGGGGTCAACCCGGACACGATGCGCGGCTGGCGCAAGCAGGCCGCGATCGACGCCGGCCAGCAACCGGGACGACGACCGAGGACGCGCGGCGGATCAGAGCCCTCGAGCGGGAGAAAAGGGAGCTCAAGCGAGCCAACGAGATTGCTGGCGGCGTCGAGTTTCTTCGCGCGCGAGCTCGACCCGCGACTGCCGTGGTAGTCCAGTTCATCGATACCCACCGGGATCGTTTCGGGGCCCTTGCCGGTCTGCCGGGTGCTGCGAGCCCATGGTGTGCAGATCGCCCCGAGCAGCTACCGCGCCGCGCGGCGCCGCCCGCCGTGTGCCCGGGCGGTGCGTGACGCCCGGTTGCTCACCGAGATCGGCCGGGTGCACGGCCACGAGAACTACGGCCGGGGTGTCTACGGGGTGCGGAAGTTCTTCGTCCAGCTGGCCCGCGCATTCGCTATACCAGTCGACTGGGCGACGCCGGCGCCGTCGCGTCGATCGGGACCGTCGACGACAGCTACGACAATGCCCAGGCCGAGAGCCGGATCGGGCTGTACAAGACCGAGTGCGTGCGCGGTGACAGCCCGTTCCGGAATGCCGACGACCTCGAGCTCGCCACCTGCAGCTGGGTCGCCTGGTTCAACCAGACCTGGCTGCACGGCGCGATCGGGCACGTCCCGCCCGTCGAGTACGCCGTCTACTACCGCCACAACGACCCCGAGCAGCAGCCGCAGCCGGGACAACCAGCCCGCCGCTGAACCAGGGACGGTTTAGCACAGACTCGGCTTAGCACAGACTCGGCTCAGTACGGGCTGTCCAACACGGCCCGAGTTACCAGCTGTCTGCCGCTGCTAGTTCCACACGATCTCGAGCGGTGCATGCCGGCCGACGGTGACGTGCCCGGAGCCCACCCTGGTGCCCTGGCGGGCCGAAGTGGCCGGCGACAGGGCGCTTGCGAGGGCCAGCGCGGCGAGGGCGACGCTGAGCAGCATGAGTAGGACTCGAACCGAAGACAGGCGCAAGTACGCGAACACGTATACCTCCTGGCGGGAAGGGTGGTCCCTCACTGCATCGGCGGCCACAGCCATACTTGAGGGGATTCTGCAGCATTCGAGCAGGGTATTTGACCCTGTTTGCGCGCCTGGGCAGCGCGGGTGACGCGCCGCGAAGCCGCGACGTCCACGGCCGGCGCCGGGAACCGTTGGATGCGACTGGCTGCGGGCACTGCTGCTGCCACCGTGCCCTACCTCGCGAGCCCGAGCCGCTGGCGGTTCCCTTCCCGAGAGCTGACCCTTGGGTGGAGCGGAAGCCCACGCCCGATGCAGGAGCACCCCGAGGCTTACCTAACGCGATCGGAAAGCCCTGACCAATGCACTGTGGGTGACGAGAAGGAAGCGTGATGGAACTGGACGCGTCAGTTGCGGCAACCGGGAAGAACGTCCGTGCATAGTTCCCTTGAGAACTTCTTGCATCACTCGATCGGGTGACCTGGAATGGGTCAGGTCCGTGTGCCTTGCACCGGTGAAGGAGCGGCCTTACATGGTGGCGTTACCAAGGTGAGGCACGGCTTGCCGCGGGTGCGCGCGTGGCCGTTGTGGCAGGAGCCGACTGCCCTGGTCGGCTACCTGCTGACGGTGGTGGGTGTGTTCGCGGCTGTTGGCGCCGCGCAGCTGGCCAGCACCGCGCCTTTGCTCGACGACCTGATCGTGTATGCCACCCTGCTGGTCTGCGCCGCGGTGTGCGTGGAGGCAACCCGACGGCAGGGGGAGGCAGCCGGGCTGAGCAGAGCCTTCCAGTCCTACTGGACGCTGCCGATCGCGCTGCTGCTCCCGCCGGTGTATGGCCTTATAGCACCCGTGCCGCTCAAGGCCCTGACCCAGCTGCGGGTCGGACGCAGCGTGGTCCACCGCCGGGTGCTGACCGCAGCAGCCCTGGGACTGGCCCACTTCGCGGCCTCCGAAGTCTTCCACCGGCTGGTGGCTGCCGACACGTTGCGCGCGACGCTGGTGGCCAGCCCGGCCCGGACGGTCCTGATCGCGTTGGGCTGCGTCGCGCTGGACTATGTGCTCAACGCGGTGCTTGTCACGACAGCGGTGCGGCTGGCGGCTGTCGACGTCGCGTGGCGCCAGCTGCTGCTGGACCGTGAGTCGCTCTACATCGACCTGGTCGAGGTCTGCGGCGGAGTCATCGTCTTCGTGGCATGGGTGCTGACGCCGCTGCTGGTGCTGGTGCTGCTGCCGCCGGCACTGCTGCTGCAACGCAGCCTGACCTACGTCCAGATGCGCACCGCTGCCCGCACCGACGCCAAGACCGGCCTTCTCAATGCGGGGGCCTGGCAGGAGGAAGCCAACCGAGAGATCGCACGCGCCACCCGTGACCATCACCCGCTGGCCGTGCTGATGATCGATGTGGACCTGTTCAAAAGCTTCAACGACACTCACGGCCATCTCGCCGGCGACCGCGCGCTCGCCGCTGCAGCCAACAGCCTCATCGCTGGCCTCCGGGTCTATGACCAGCTCGGCCGATTCGGCGGAGAGGAGTTCGCCGTCGTGCTCCCCAACACCGACCTGGACGAGACCTGCCGGGTCGCCGAGCGGCTTCGCAGAGCCGTGGCAGACCTGAGCATTCCCGGGGTCGACCCGAGCGTGCGGCTGACGATCTCGATCGGGGCTGCCATGCTCTCGCACGGCACCGCTTTGATCGACCTGCTCGCGGCGGCTGACAACGCTCTATACCGGGCCAAGGCGGACGGACGCAACCAGGTTGCCTTCGCGCCCGGCCTGCACGCACCCCCGCCCGGCTCCCCTTTCACCCGCCGACCCTCAGGTGCCAGACGGCGCTGACATCGACACCGCGCGCATGCGGTTGACAACTGCAGCGTTGAGGGCGCGTCCCGCGGCCGGCCAGAGGCGGACCAGCAGCCAGGGCGGGACGACCTGGTGGCGCGGTGTCGGCACGATGAGCTGCCCTCGCGTGACAGCATCGAGGGCCGCCCGGGCCACGACGTCCGGCGAGGTCCCCCGTGTGGCATAGAGCTCGGTCGCGCCGGCGTGGCGCTCCTGCCAGGCGCCGCGCATCGTCGAGGTGCGGACGATGTCGGTGGCGATCACGCCGGGGCACAGCGCGCTGACCCGGATGCGGTGCGGGCGCAACTCGGCGTCGAGGGCCTCGCTCAGCCCGATGACGGCCGCTTTCGTCGTCGAGTACGGCACCATCCCCGGCACGGGCAGCAGCCCGGCCACCGACGCCGTGTTGACGATGTGCGCCGGGCGCCCCTGGGTCAGCAGCAGGGGCACAAAGGCGTGTACGCCGTGCACGACGCCCATGAGGTTGACGTCGATGACGCGCTGCCAGTCCGAGAGCGGCGTGTCCGCAACGTTGCCCGCGTGCCCGATGCCGGCGTTGTTGAACAGCAGGTCGACTCCGTCGGCCTGGGCCACCTGCTCGGCGAGAGCGTCGACGGCCGCGGCATCGGAGACGTCGACGGTGTGGGCGACGGCTTGACCGCCGCCGTCGAGGATCTGGTGGGTCACCGCCTGGGCGCGCCCGGCATCGAGGTCGGCCACGTGCACGAATGCGCCGCGCCGGGCCAGCAGCAGCGCCAACGCGCGGCCGATGCCGGAGCCGGCCCCGGTGACGACGGCCGTGCGGCCGTGCAGATCCGCGCCCGACAGACCCGTCCCGGCGCGGGCCGTACGGGCGCGAACCCCCGCCAGCGCTGCGGCAGCGGCGACGACTGCCAGGGGCGTGGGGCGCCTCATCCGTGGCTCACGCACGGCTTGCCGATCCGGCGAGCGCGGCAGCTTGCGGCATCACGACGTCGAGCAGCGCGCCCAGGCGCCGGCTCACCTCCGGCCGCCGCTCCAACTGCACCATGTGCCCTGCACCCGGGAAGATGGTCAGCTCGCCCAGCGGCAGGGCGGCAGCGATGGCCTGGCTGTGCGGCAGCGGGCACAGCAGGTCACGGTCGCCGACGAGGACGACGGCGGGAACGTCCGCCAGCGCGGCCAGCGCCGAGCGCCGATCGTGGTCGGAGAAGGTCGCGTGGAAGTAGGCCACGGTCTCGGCCGAGCACCCGGCCATGTCCTCGAGCGTCTCGCGCACGTGCTCCGGGTCGGCGGCCAGCCCGAAGATCAGGCGCGCCGTCCCGGCTGCGAGCTTGCGCGGCTTGCCCGCCTGCTCGCGCCGCAACGCCCGCTCGTTCAGGCGCGGCGTCAGCAGTTTGAAGGCTGCTGCTGCCGGCCGGGGCATCCCGTACGTCACGTCCTTGAGCTCGCCGGAGGAGGTGGCGACGAAGCCGACACCGACTACCCGTTCGCCGAACAGCTCGGATCGCTGCTCGGCCAGAGCCATGATCGTCATGCCGCCCATCGAGTGTCCGACCAGCACCACGGGTCCGGTGGGCGCCACGGCATCAAGCACGGTGACGAGGTCGCGCGCCAACTGCTCCAGCCGTGCGGCCTCGCGCGTGGTCCGGGCCGAGCGCCCGTGCCCGCGGTGGTCGTAGACCACGACTTTGAGGTCCGGCCGGGCGGCCGACAGGTCACGGACCTGGCCGGCCCACACCCGCGAGGACTGCACGTAGCCGTGCGCCAGCACCACCGTGCCCGCGGCCTGCTCCAGACCATGCTCCTCGAGGTGCAGCGTCACGCCGTCGTCCGCAACTACCGTCCGCTGCCGCCCTTCAAGCGGTGGCACCGGGGTGATGGGCGGCTCGGGCGCTGGGTTGTCAACCCCGTGACCCGAGCCGTGCTGCTGCTGCGCGGCCCGGCCCCGGCGCGAGTCGGGCAGCACCCGCGATCCCGGCGGCGCCGGCCAGGCCCGCCACCCACAGCGGTACCGGCCGTCGCGCGTCAGATACTCGCTGCTGCGGCAGTGCCTGGCTCATCCGGGCGGTGCGCGTGCTCACGAGGCGTCCTTTCCTGGCTTCTGGTGGGCGGGGGGGTGCCTGAACTGAGGAGCGCTCAACTTCGGGCCGCGAGCGGCTGTCCGGGCGGCGCGCAACTCGTAGGCCTCGGCGTCGAAGCGTCGCATCTGCCGTGCGTAGGTGAACGTGTGGGTCGGCCACAGCGTGAAGTTGCGGCCGTTGGCGTCGCGGTACCACGAGCGGCAACCGCCCTGGTTCCAGACCGTGTCGTCGAGCTGCTGCTGCAGTTCGGCGTTGTAGCGCTCCTGGGCGCCGCGCCTGACCTCGAGCGCCTTCGCGCCGTATCGCCCGAGCGCTTTGAGGGCGTCGGACACGTACCGGATCTGCGCCTCGATCATCAGCACCACCGAGCTGTGCCCAAGCGCAGTGTTGGGCCCGAGCAGCAGGAACAGGTTGGGGAAGCCGGCGACCGTGGTGCCCCGGTGCGCCTCGGAGCCGTGGTCCTGCCAGGTCTCCGACAGGGTGCGGCCATTGCTGCCGACCAGCCGGTGGGCGACCGGGATGTCCATCACGTGGAAGCCCGTCCCAAAGATGATCACATCGACGTCGTGCTCCACGCCGTCGCCGTCGACGATGGAGTGCGGGCGCACCTCGCGCACCGCCGTCGTCACCACACTGACGTTGGGCTGGGTGAGCGCCGGGTAGTAGTCGTCGCTGAGCAGCACCCGCTTGCACCCGATGGCGTAGTCGGGGGTGAGCTTGGCCCGCAGCTCGGGGTCGGCGACGTTGTCCTCGAGGTTCTTGCGGGCCTGCTTCTCTGCCAGGTTGCGCAGCGCGCCCCCGCGGGTGAACGACAGCAGGTTGAATTCGCGCAGCCAGTACACCGCCGCCCGAGCGGCCTGCTGGGCGACCGGGAGCCGTCGGAACACCGCCCGCTCGCGCTCGGAGATCGGCCGGTCCGGCCGCGGCACTACCCACGGTGGTGTGCGCTGGAAGACGGTGAGGTGGCCGACCATCGGCTGGATCGCGGGCACGACCTGGATCGCCGAGGCGCCGGTGCCGACCATCGCCACCCGCTTGCCGGCGAGGTCGACACTGTGGTCCCAGCGGGCGGAGTGGAAGGCCGGGCCGGCGAAGGTCTCGACGCCGGGGACGTCCGGCAGCGCGGGCTCGACCAGGCCGCCGCAGCCACTCACCAGCATCTCGGCGGTCAGCTCGCCCCGGCTGGTGCGCAGCCGCCACACCAGCGCCTCGTCGTCCCAGACCCCCGCCTCGAGGTCGGTGTTCAGGTGCAGGCGGGGCCGCAGGCCGTACTCGTTGGTGACGCGCTCGAGGTACTCGCGGATTTCCGGCTGCCGGGAGAACACGTGCGACCACTCGCTGTTGGGGGCGAAGGAGAACGAGTACAGGTGGCTCGGCACGTCGCAGGCGCAGCCCGGGTAGGTGTTGTCGCGCCACGTCCCACCTACGCCCGACGCGCGCTCGAGGACGACGAAGTCCTCGATGCCGTCCTGTTGCAGGCGAATGGCCATCCCGAGCCCGGAGAAGCCCGTCCCGACCACGCACACCCGCACGTGCGAAGGGAGCGGTGGCTGATCGGTGACCGCGCTGTCGGGCGAGACAGCAGGGCTGGAAGTATCGGCGGCGGTCGGAAGGACGGCTGTCACGGCACCCTCTTGGTCGGTCGACACGAGCGCGCGGATGGCGGTCGGCCACCGGCTGTGCCGTTATTCACCCTTCGCTGCGTCCGCAATCCTCGTGCTTCCGTTGCCTCCTGGGCGGCAGGGCGCCTGGTTAGGGTGAGGCTCCGGTGCCGTTGGGAGGAGCTGTTGCGTGGAGCTTTCGCAGGACGACATCACTGGCTTCGACAAGCTGCTCGGTGTGGAGCTGAAGGAGGCGACCGGCAGCCGCGTCGTCATCACGTGCACCGTGCGGCCCGACCTGACGCAGCCGTACGGCATCCTGCACGGCGGGGTGCACTGCTCGCTGATCGAGTCCGCGGCGAGCCTCGGGGCAGCGCTCTGGTTCGGCGAGCGGGGCAACGTGGTCGGGGTCGCCAACCACACCAACTTCCTGCGGGCCACCCGCGACGGGACCCTGACCGTGACCGCCACGCCCGTGCAGCGCGGGCGCACGCAGCAGTTGTGGCGCGTGACGGTGACCAACGAGAGCGGCAAGGACGCCGCCACGGGCGAGGTCAGGATCGCCAACATCGCCAGCGCCGACGTCCTGGGGAACGCACCTGCCTGAGCCCGGCCGAGGGATCAGGCGACCTGCACGGCCAGCAGCGCGACATCGTCGGTCAGCGTGCCGAGCGAGCCCGTCAGCCGCTTGGTCAGCGCGGTGGGACCGTCCTTCGGACGGTGCCGTGCGACGTTGGCCAGCAGCCGCGCGACATCGCTGTCGATGTCACCGGCGCGGGTCTCGATCAGGCCGTCGGTGTAGAGCAGGACGGTGCCGCCGGGAGGCAGCGTCACCTCTGCGAGCGCCCGGCCGTCGTCGCAGGGTGCTCCGAGCGGGACGCTGACCGCTCCAGTCAGCGCTTGCACGCTGCCGTCCGGCGCGAGCAGGACGGGCGGGAGGTGCCCGGCGTTGGCCCAGCGCAGCAGCCGGTTCCCGGCAGCGTCGGGCGGCTCCAGGCGGGCGTAGACGCAAGTGGCGAGCTGGGCCATGTCGAAGCCCTGCACGAGTTGGTCCATGCGTTCGAGCACCCGCGAGGGGCTGTCGCCGGCCCAGGCGCAGGTGCGCAGGACGCTGCGTAGCTGGCCCATCGCCGCCGCGGCCGCGAGGTCGTGCCCCATCACGTCGCCAATCGTGAGCGCAGCGGCACCGTCGGGCAGGCTGAACACGTCCCACCAGTCCCCGCCGATCTGGCTGTGCTCGGCCGCCGGCAGGTACTCGGCTGCGAGTTCAAGGCCCGGCACGTCAACCAGCGTCGGGAGCAGGCCGCGCTGCAGCGTCAGGGCGATGCCGTGCTCGCGCGTGTACAGCCGGGCGTTATCGAGGGCCAGCCCGGCGCGGCGGCCGAGGTCTGCGGCCAGCTCAAGATCGTCACGGGTGAAGCGCCGCCCGGACGGCCCGTCGACCAGCATCATCGCGCCCACGACCCGCTGCCGGGCCACGAGCGGCACGAACATCAGCGAGCTGGCGCCGAGCTGCAGGCTGATGTCCTGGATCTCGCGTTCCGCAGGCGAGAGCGTGATGCGGGCGGGGGGCGAGAAGTCGGCCCGCAGCGACGGTGGTGCGCCGGCGAGCAGGTTCTGCAGCGGGCCGGTGGGCCCGAGCCGGGACGGGACGAGCGCGGCGTAGCGCTCCAGCAGCTCCTGGTGCCCGTCACGGTGTCGGACGGACGCCCGACTGCCCAGACGCCCGTGCTCGTCGGTCAGGCTGATCAGCACCCAGTCGGCGAGCAGCGGCACGACCAGGCCCGACAACCGGTCGAGGGACTCATCGACATCCAGGGTGGCTGCGAGCAGGTTCGTCGCTTCGGCAAGCGTCGACAAGCGTGTCGCAGCCTGTTCGGCCGAACTCAGCGCCCGTTCGGCCTTCGCGTGGGCCTGCTCGGCCTCCGCACGTGCCTGGTCGGCGTCTGCGCGGGCGACGCGCTCCGCCTCGAGCGCGGCTACGCGCTGGCGCTCGAGCTCGACCCGGTGGGTCACGTCGGCCTGGACTCCGACGACGTGCGTGAGCCGGCCTGACTCGTCACGGACAGGGCTGGCCGACACCTCGTTCCAGAACGCTGAGCCGTCTTTGCGGTAGTTCAGCACCGTCACGGCGAGGTGTTCACCTGCGGCGAGGGCCGCTCGCATCTGGTCGACGGCGCCGGGATCGGTGCCCGGCCCCTGAAGAAAGCGGCAGTTGCGTCCCAGCACCTCCTCCGCCGGATATCCCGTCGTCGCGGTGAAAGCAGGGTTGACCCAGACCAGCGGCAGGTCACCCGCCCGGGCGTCGGCGACGGTGAACGACACGCCGCTGGCCAACAGGGCGCGCACGGGCAGCCCGAGCGGGGCGTCATCGGCACGGACCTCGTCCTGCTCGGGCACAGGCTAATCGTAGTGGCGCGATCTTGATCCCGCACGGGGCTCCAGCGCGTCGCACGTCGCCGGGTCCGCCGAGCGCGGGCTGCCGCTGGGGCGGCAGGCCACCTCAGCTGTGCAGCGGGCTGGCGAAGTTCAGGTTCAGCAGCACCGACGGATCGGTGATGGGCGCCTCCCACACGTGTCGGGCACCGTCCGGAGCGAAGGTGTTCGGGTCGATGACCGTCCGGCCCCCGCTCGCCAGGAACGCGACGACCTGCTGCTGCCCCGGCAGGCTGCCGTCGACGAAGCTGGGGTCTAGCAGGAAGCCGTGCGGGTTCTTCGCCGCCTGCGGGCTGCGGTCGTTGCGGTACAGGTTCTCCCGGTCGAACAGCCGGCCGGCGGCGAGCACCGTGTAGTTGGTCGGGTTGGGCACGGTCTGGTCACCGAAAGCGTTCTGAAACAGCACTCGCTTGGGCTGGCTACCGACCGGCGGGGTCGCCCGCAGCAGCGGAGCGAACGTCTCCGGGCTGCCCGAACGCTGGATCCACGTCTCGTCCGCGAGCGCCTGCTGGATCGCGAGGGCCCCACGCGCCGGAGCGGTTACTGGTGCATCGCCCCGGAGCGGCATCGACTCGGTGAACATGTCGTACCCACCGTTGAGCAGGGTCGGCTTGCGGCCGGCCAGGTCCTGCGTGACGAGCAGGCGGAACGATGGCGAGAGGCGAGCGATCTCGCTGACCGGGCCGCCGGACACGTTGGGAACCAGCGCGGGGATGAGCGGGTCGGTGCCGCCGAGCATGACGCCGTAAATACCGCCGAAGCTCTGACCGTAGTACGTCACGCCGGTGGGGCGCAGCAGGGGCCCAGTGCCTCCAGTGCCTCCAGTGCCTCCAGTGGCTGCAGCGGCTCCAGTGGCTGCAGCGGCTCCAGTACCGCCAGGGCCAAGGTCGCCGCCCCGGCCGATCGCCCGGACCAGTGCCATCAGGTCGACGACGGTCTCGCGCAGGCCGTCACGGTCGCCGACCGCGGCGAGCGGGGACGGCTGAACCGGTGCCGACACACCCTCGACGCTGGTGATCGTCCCGTTGCCGTCCGCGTCGACGCCGCGGGCGTGCGCGCTGAAACTGGTCGTCTTGCCGCCGCTGGTGACGTTCCACGTGCTGAGCGGCCCGTAGCCGTGGCCCACCACATCGGTCGCGATGGTGGCGACGCCGCGGCTGGCGTTGAAGTCGGCGGCGAGGAACAGGTCGGCGTCAGACCGGGTGAAGCCGTGGCCGAAGATGGCGACCGGCCAGCCGCCGGCCGGTTTGGGGCCGGCGGGCTCGATCAGGACGAAGGGCAGCTGCGCCTTGCCCTGCACCTGCGGGCCGGCGCCGCGGGTGCTCGTCTGTGGGATCACCGTGTCGCGGGTGAGCCACGACGGCGCGAGGTAGGAGCCGAACACGTAGCGCCCCGCGCCCGAGCCCGAGGTGTTGAGCACGCTCAACTTTGCCGTCTTGCCGCTGCCCAGATCCTCGGTGTAGCTCAGGGTCGTGCCAGCGGCCGGGAACGACTGCTCGGCATGCAGGCCGCGGCTGTCGGCGGGGATGCCGGCCGCCCGGTACGCCGCCCCGCTGTCGAGCTGGCGCCGCATGGCGAGCAGGCCGGCGGTCGCGCTCTCGGTGGTGAAGGTGGCGGCCGCGGTGGGCAGGTGGTTCTGGCCGGTGCCACGCACCCTCAGCGTGTAGCGGCTGCTCGGTGCCAGCTGGCGCGCGGGATGGGCGTACACGCTGTGCGTGCTCGGGTCGTAGACGATCCGGTCGACGCCGATGCGGGCGCCGCTACGGCCGTCTGCGTCGGCGGTGATCGACATCGCGGCTGCGACGGCGGCGGGGTCGACCGCGCGGTCGAAGGTCAGCGCGAGCCGCGGGTCGATGTCGAAGCCGTCGAGCTGGTCGAGCAACCGCACCGTGTTGCAGTCGGTGGGGCGCCGGGTGCAGTTGGGCAGCGGGAGGGCGACCCGCCGGCCGGTCAGCTGCGAGGCGTCGCGGACGGTCTGCCTGTCGCTGGGGAACAGCGCCACCAGGCGCGCCCGCTGGATCGGCGGGGCATTGGTGGCTTTCGCGCCTGCGGCCGTCGCTCCCGCGCCGAGGCCCACGACGGCAAGGGCCGTCCCCGCGCCCATGACTCCCAGTCGTGACCGTGCTGCTGCGCGCATGCAACTACCTTCCGTGGACCGTTGAGGTGCAGGTGGACGATGGCGTCCGCTGTCACACTTTGCAACGGCCCAGCGGCGGATCGGACAGCGGGGGTGCACCAGCCGCACGCACCGGCTCTACCGTCCTTCGCATGACGCGCTACCGGTTCCTCGATGCGATGGGCGATGTCGTCGCCGACGGAGATTTCGACGACCACGCCGCAGCCATCGCGTGGGCGCACGACGACGAGGACCACGAGGAGGAGGTGCAGCGCGTTGAGTACCTCGGCCCGCACGGCGACTGGCGCTGGGCCGGCCCGCTGTCTGGCTGAGCTGTCCGGCTGACTTGCCGGCTGACCTGTCAGGCTGCGCACATGGACGCTTCGATGGCCGCCGAGTTGCCGACTTTCGTCACCGAGTTTGCCCTCAGCAACGCCTTCCTCGGCCGGATCGTCGAGGTGTGCATCGTCACCGAGGACTACCGGCGCACGATGGCGGGCCTCGTGCGGCTGGGCGTAGGGCCGTTCCGGGTCTACACCTTCGACGACGGCAACCTGGCCGCGCCCACGTACCGCGGTGAGAGCAGCGCGTTCAGCCTGAAGGTGTGCTTCGCGAGCAACGAAGGCCTGACGTGGGAGATCATGCAGCCGCTGGCGGGACGCACGATCATGCGGGAGTTCCTCGACACCCACGGGGAGGGCATTCACCACGTCGCGTTCGACTGCAACGGCGTGCCGTGGGACCAGCGCACCGCGCAGTTCGCGGGTCGCGGCTTCGGGGTCACCCAGTCCGGTCGGTGGCTCGACCAGAACTCGTTCTCGTTCTTCGACACCGAAGCCGCGACGACCACGTGCTTCGAGACCTACCACTTTCCGGACGGTTTCGGTTTCCCGGAGCCGGAGGAGTGGTACCCCGGGCCGCCACCAGCGCAGCAACCCTGACCACGCAGCCGGGTCACGTGCATGTGAGAGTAGGAGCTGACGGGCAAGCGGCCTACGCACCCAGGGAAGCCCTCGCCGCACCCACCTGCAACCAGGAGGCCCGATGCGCATGCAGGTCGCCATCATCGGCGCCGGGCCGGCCGGACTCCTGCTCTCGCACCTGCTGCATCGTGAGGGCATCGAGTCCGTGGTGCTCGAGGCGCGCAGCCGCGAGTACGTCGAGCAGCGGGTTCGCGCGGGCGTGCTCGAGCATCCGACGGTGCAGCTGCTGGACGAGGTCGGCCTCGCCGACCGGCTGCACCGCGAGGGGCTGCAGCACGGGGGCATCCACTTGCTGTTCGACGGCGAGCGCCACCACCTCGACTTCACCGAGCTCACCGGCAAGACGATCACCGTGTACGGCCAGCAGGAGGTCGTGAAGGACCTGATCGCGGCACGGACCGCGAGCGGCGGCGACGTGCGCTTCGAGGTCTCGGACGTCGCGTTGCACGACCTCGACACCGACCGGCCCGGCGTCACCTTCACGCACGATGGCGCGGCCCAGCGGATCGAGTGCGACATCGTCGCCGGCTGCGACGGCTTCCGCGGCGTCAGCCGAGGCACCATCCCCCCGGGCGTGCTCACCGAGTACCAGCGCGACTACCCGTTCGCCTGGCTCGGCATCCTCGCCGAGGCGCCGCCGTCGTCGCCGGAGCTGATCTACGCCTACCACGACAACGGCTTCGCGCTGCACAGCATGCGCTCGCCGAAGATCACGCGGAACTACTTGCAGGTGCAGCCGGACGAGGACCTCGCCGACTGGTCCGATGCCCGCATTTGGGACGAGCTGCAGACCCGGCTCGCCACCGAGGGGGAGCCGGCGCTGACCGAGGGGCCGCTGATCGAGAAAGGCGTGACGGCGATGCGCAGCTTCGTCGTCGAGCCGATGCAGTACGGACGGCTGTTCCTCGCCGGCGACGCCGCGCACATCGTCCCGCCCACGGGGGCGAAGGGGATGAACCTCGCGGTCGCCGACGTGCGGGTGCTCGCCCGGGCCATCACCCGGTTCGAGCAGAAGAGTGAGGACGACCTGCTGCGCGCCTACTCGGCAACGTGCCTCAAGCGGGTCTGGCGGGCCGAGCACTTCTCCTGGTGGATGACCTCGATGCTGCACCCGTTCGACGGCGACGATCCGACCAACGACGCCTTCCAGCGGCAGCTGCAGCTCTCGCAGCTGCGCTACACCGTCAGCTCCCACGCAGCCGCCGCGAGCCTGGCGGAGAACTACGTCGGGCTTCCGGTCGACGGGGACCAGTGATGGCACCGGACCCACCAGCGGCGCTGGCGGGTGGCGGGCTGTTGCGACCGCTGCTCGCTGATGCCGGCATCGACGCCGGCCTGTCTGACTCCGCCCTGCTGCAGGCGATGCTCGACGTCGAGCGCGAACTGGCTGGTGTGCTCGCCGAGCTCGGGGTCGTCCCATCCGCGGCAGCCGAAGCGATCGCCGCTGCATGCCGGGCCGAGCGCTACGACATCCGCGCGCTTGGCCACGCCGGCGTTGCCGACGGCAACCCGGTGCCGGCCCTCGTCCGAGAGCTCACCGCAGCCGTACCGGCAGAGGCCCGCCCGTGGGTGCACCACGGTGCGACGAGCCAGGACATCCTCGACACCGCTCTGATGCTGCTGGCCCGTGCTGCCGGTGCGAAGACGGCCGCAGCGTTGGGAGTGGCGGCGGACACCTGCGCGGGCCTCGCGCGCACCCATCGCGGAACGCTCATGCCCGCCCGGACCCTCGGGCAGCAGGCGCTGCCCACGACCTTCGGGCTCAAGGCCGCCGGGTGGGTGAGCGGCCTCGACGCGGCGGGTGCCCGGCTGCGACAGGTGCTGGACGAGGCGCTCGCCGTTCAGCTCGGCGGCGCCGTCGGGACGCTTGCCGGCCTGGGGGAGGCGGGCATTGCTGCCGTGTCGGGGCTCGCGAGCCGGCTCGAGCTCAGTGAGCCGGCGCTGGCCTGGCACACCGACCGCCAGCGCATCCTCGAGCTCGCCGGCGCGCTCGCCGCTGTCGTCGTCGCGACCGGCAAGGTCGCGCTCGATGTCGAGCTGCTGGCCCAGACCGAGGTCGGCGAGGTCACCCTCGGCGCCGGTGGCGGATCGTCGGCGATGCCCCACAAGCGCAACCCGGTCCCGGCCATCCTCATTCGGGCGGCGGCGGTCCGTGCGCCGGGGCTGCTGGCCACGCTGCACGCCGCGGCGGCGCAAGAGCATGAGCGTGCCGCCGGGGGTTGGCACGCCGAGTGGGACGTGCTGCGCGAGCTGCTCTCGCTGGCCGGAGGTGCGGCTGCCCGCACGGCCGCTCTCCTGCCCGTCCTGCACGTCGACGCTGCGCGGATGCGGGCCAACCTCGACTCCACCTGTGGGTTGCCGCTGTCCGAGGCCGTCGCCGCCCGGCTGGCGCCGAGCCTGGGCCGCGCCGACGCGCACGAGGTGGTGCGCCGCTGCGCCCGGCTCTCGGTCGAGAGCGGCCAGGCATTCCGGGCCGTCCTCGTCGACGACGAGCAGGTGCGCGCCGTGCTGAGCGAGCATGACGTCGACGAAGCCCTGGACCCGGCGCGCTGGCTGGGGGCAACGAACGCGCTGATCGACCGGGCCCTGACCGACCATCTGCACCGAGCAGCCTGACAGCGAGCAGCCTGACAGCCGAGCAATCTGACAGCCGAGCAATCTGACAGCCGAGCAATCTGACAGCGACCGGACGAGGAGCGCGCCATGGACGACGACGAGCGGCGGACGGAGGGGATGGCGGTCCGCCGGCAGGTGCTGGGCGATGCGCACGTCGACCGCGCCACGGCCGGCACGACGCCGTTCAGCGTGGACTTCCAGGACTTCATCACCCGCTACGCATGGGGCGACATCTGGTCGCGCCCGGGGCTCGACCGGCGCACCCGCAGCGTGATCACCATCGCCCTGCTGGCCGGGCTCGGCCACCACGCGGAGCTGGCCCTGCACGTGCGAGCCGGGTTGCGCAACGGGCTCACGCGGGAGGAGATCTCGGAGGTGTTGCTCCAGACCGGCATCTACGCCGGGGTGCCGGCCGCCAATACCGCGTTCGGCATTGCGGCGGAGGTGCTCGCAACGGAGGGGCTAGCCAGCGAGGCGCCTGCCAGCGAGGCCCCCTAGAGTCGAGGCCGTGGCCACCCCGCCGCGCCAGGGCGCGTCTCGTGCAGCTGCGAGCCGGCGGGCTCGGGTCGAGCAGCGCCGGCAGGTCGAGCGTGCGCAGCAGAAGCGGCGGCGCCTGCTGCTGATCGGTGCAGCTGTCCTCGCCGTCGCCCTGATAATCGTTGGTGTGGCGGCTGCCGTGTCCGGCGGCGGCGGGAAGAAGGGTGCGACAAGCCCCGCAACCCAGGTCATCCCGTCGACACCGACCGGCGAGGTCACCGTCGAGCAGCAGGCACAGCGCGTGCCGGACACCTCCGGCATCACCGGCGTGCTGGCCTGGAACACGCAGGGATGGCCGGGCGACGGCGCCAGCCACCCAGGTGCGCTCAGCCACGACCACGTCGCCGGGCCCGTGCAGTACTCCGTCACGCCGCCGGTGGGTGGGCCGCACAGCGGGACGTGGATGAACGCCGGGGTCTACGACAAGCCCATCCCCAATGAGCGGGCGGTCCACAACATCGAGCACGGAGCGGTGTGGATCACCTACCGACCGTCCCTCGCGTCCGCCGAGGTGGCCGCGCTGACCGCGTTCGTCGGCCGGCAGTCGTTGATTCCCGAGGCGCAGGCGACCGGAGTGGCCGGGCAGGCGAACCGGTACGTCGACCTCAGCCCGTGGGCGACAAGTGCGCTGCCCGCTCCCATCGTGATCAGCAGCTGGGGGCGGCAGCTCCAGGTCAGCAGCGCGAGCGATTCCCGGCTGCAGCGGTTCGTCGACGCGTTCCGCAACTCGCAGAAGTTCACCCCCGAGTTCGGCTCCGCGGTCGACGGCGTCGGCGTGCAGACGGGCGGCCGTCCCGCGGCCTTCGGCAGCACCAAACCCAACCCGTCCGGCTCGGCACCCTGATGCCCGCGGGCCTGGCAAGCGCGAGACGTCGGGTGCGATGACCGACGGTGCGGGATACGGCCCGGGTGCCTGGGCCGGATCGGGCTCGTGGGACGGCACCGGGCTGCCGCCCATGGCCCGCGCCCGGCTCGACCGGCCGGGTTCGGTCCGCGGCTCGCTGCTGTCGGTCGGCGCGGCCGTCGGGGTCGAGGCGGTCGGGCTGCGGCCCATCGGCGACGTGATGGGCGTGATCGTGCAGCACGTCGGGTGGCAGGGCCTCGGCTGCCCCAGCTACGGGGCGGGCGGCAGCTGGCGGGCTGCCCGCACCGTCGTCAGCGGCAGCGGCGGTGGATGGGCCGGCCTCGGCGGCTACGCGAAGGCGCTGTACAACGGCTACGACACGGCGCTCGGCCGGCTGGTGCAGGAGGCGACGGCGCTGGGGGCGCACGGCGTCGTCGGCGTCACCTTTGGTGTGAGCGCGATGGGCCAGGGCAACCGCGAGTTCCTCGCGCTCGGTACCGCCGTCCGGGCCGACCTGCCGGTGCGGCAGCAAGCGCCCTTCTCCACTCTGCTGTCCGGGCAGGACACGGCCAAGCTGCTGCTGGCCGGGTGGGTGCCGGTCGCGGCGACCCTCGGACTGGCTGTCGGCATCCGCCACGACGACTGGTTGACGCAGCGCCAGGCGAAGGCGTGGCGGACCAACTCCGAGGTGGAGGGCTACACCGAGCTCGTCAGCGCCACCCGGGTGGGCGCCCGCCGCGAGCTCGACGCACGGGTGGGCGCCAGCGGCGCCGACGGCGCTGTGATCGACCTGATGAGCACCCAGGTCCACACCGTCGAGCCCACCGACAGCCATAAGGACCACGTGGCCGAGTGCTACCTGCTCGGCTCGTCCATCGCCGGCCTCGGGCTGCCGTATCCCGTCGCGGCGCGCAGCCTCGCCGTCCTACCCGTGCGCTGACCAGGAGATGATCCAACTGTGACGAGCGAGGACCTACCGACCGGCGGACCTGCGACTGGACAGCGGGTGCCGGCGGCGCTCGACCCCGCCGCGCTCGGCATCCCGGCCGATGCCATCCGGCGCCTCGAGACGATGCGCCCGGGTCAGCCCGGCGCCCTGTTCACCTCCGACCTGTCGGTGAACGAGTTCCTGCTGGTGCGCGAGGCCGGTTTCCGCCCGCTCGGGCTGGTCTTCGGCTCGAGCATCTACCACGTCGGGTTCCAGATGGGGCGGTGGAGCCAGAACCAGGAGCTCGACACCCTGACCAGCGCGATGTACCACGCCCGCGAGCTGGCGATGACCCGGATGGAGGCCGAGGCAGCCCAGCTCGGCGCCGACGGGGTCGTCGGCGTGCGGTTGGAGGTGGAGTTCAAGGAGTTCGGCAACGACCTCGCCGAGTTCATCGCCGTCGGTACCGCCGTCATCGCCGACGAGGCCGCCCCGCCGCATCACGGCAGCTGGCGCAACGTCAACGGGCTGCCGTTCACCTCTGACCTCAACGGCCAGGACTTCTGGACCCTGCTGCAGTCCGGCTACGCGCCGGTGGGGATGGTGATGGGCACGTGCGTCTACCACATCGCTCACCAGCGCTTCTGGCAGACCGTGGGCAACACCGGGCAGAACGTCGAGATCCCGCAGTTCACCGAGGCGCTGTACGACGCGCGGGAGCTGGCGATGAGCCGGATGCAGGCCGAGGCCGAGCGGCTGGACGCCGAGGGCATCGTCGGCGTGCAGCTGCTCTCGCTGCCGCACCGGTGGGGTGGGCACACCACGGAGTTCTTCGCGATCGGCACGGCCATCCGTCCGCTGCGCCCCGACCACCGCATCCCCGCGCCGCAGTTCGTGCTGCCGCTCACCGGCTGACCCGGCGATGACCGACCCGCCCGAGGGCGCAGCCGAACTCCCGTCGGAGCTGGGCGCCCTCGGCGACCTCTACGGCGTGCTGTACACGCTCACGGCCGACCGCACCGATGTCTCCGGCTACGCGCAGGTGCTGACCGACGCGCTCGGGACCGCCTTCCCGCCGGGGATGGTGGAGGTGGCTCGCGAGCGCGGCATGGGCGACCGGCTCGCCGGCCGCCCGGGGCGTGCCACCACTCTGACCGTGCACGGACAGGCGCAGGAGCTCGAGCTGCGCGCCGGCCGGCACGGGCAGGTCGAGGCCGAGGTCCGGCAGGTCGTCCGTGGCGTCGTCATCTCGCGCCGGATGGTCGGCGTCGACGCCTGGCTCCGCGCGCTGGCCGACGAGCTGCAGGCGCAGGCCGGGCGAGCGGCCGCCAGCCGGGAGGCGCTGCGGCGCCTGCTCGGCGGCTGACGACAGCGAGTCAGGGCGGTGTTGCAGGCAGCACAGCAGCGGCTGGGCGCCCAGCTGCTGTCCGGCCCCCCGTTGCACGACGTGGTCGCCGTAGTGGAGCGGCTGCTCGCCGTGCAGGCGCAAGACCCGCGGGGGGCGCGCCTGGCCGTCCGCGCGCGAACGAGCGGGCTGACCGAGGCCGACGTGGACGCAGCGCTGAACGAGCGGTCGGTCGTCATCACCCGGCTGAACCGCGGCACGCTGCACCTGGTCCGTGGCGAGGACTACTGGTGGCTGCAGGCCCTGACGACGCCGCAGCTCATCGCCGGTAACGCCCGGCGGCTGATGCAGGAGGGTGTGCCGCCGGAAGCCGCCGAGCGGGGGGTTCGGGCTGTGGAGCAGGCGCTGACGGCGGACGGGCCGCTGACGCGGGCGCAGTTGCGGGAGCGCGTCCGTGCCGCCGGTGTCCGGGTGGAGGGGCAGGCGCTGGTGCACGTCCTGTTCCGCGCGAGCCTTTCGGGGCTGGTCGTCCGCGGGCCGATGGTCGGCAGCGAGCACGCGTTCGTACTGATCCGCGACTGGCTGGGGCACGCGCCGCCGGTCGACCGCGAGCAGGCGCTCGCCGAGCTGGCCCGGCGCTACCTGGCCGGTCACGGACCGGCAAGCGACCGCGACCTCGCCCGGTGGGCGAACCTGCCGCTGCGCGACGTCCGGCTGGGCCTTGGGGCCATCAGCGACGAGGTCGACACGGGTGAAGACGGGCTGCTCGACCTGCGCGGCCGGCCCGAGGCCGAGCCCGCCCCGCCGCGGCTGCTGGGAGCGTTCGACCCGCTGCTGCTCGGCTGGGTGTCGCGGGGGCCGGTGGTCGGGCGGTACCAGGGCATCGTCACCAGCAACGGCATCTTCCGCCCGTTCGCCCTCGTCGAGGGCCGCGCCGTGGGGCTGTGGAGTCTGGTGCGCGGTCGTCCCGTTCTTGCGCCGTTCGACGCCCTGCCCGGTGAGGTCGAGGACGCCCTGCAGGCCGACGCGCTCGACGTCCAGCGCTTCCTCGGGACGGGTTGACGGACTTCACGTTGCCGACCGTGATTTGGGGGCCCGCCGCAGACAAAGGAGCCATACAGCGCTCGTTTCCGGGCTGCCGGCAGGCACTTTGTGTGCTGCGCCTTGCCCGCTCGCACACAAACGGCGTGATTCAGCAGTTGTTTCGGCCCCAAAGAGCGACTTCGTGTGCGCCGTGGCGGTGCATTTAAGCAAAGCGCGTCCAGTCAGGCCGCCTGCAGTCCGTCCCAGGACCAGTGCGGCATGGCCAGGCCAGCTGGAACCGTGGCACCTACCGGCGAGTAGGCGCGCACGTCGTCGACCGCCCACTGCATGTACGCGTGCAGAGCGGCGCGGAATTCGGGGTCGTCCGGCAGCCCGGCGTCGTCGACCGCCTGGTCGAAGCAGGCCACGAAGCGCCGGCCGAGGTCGCTCATGTCGCCGTTACCCGCATGCATGTGCTGCAGCCCGGACTGGTCGCCACACGACGACGAGTACCGGTGCGTTCCGCCCATGACCTCGGCCCAGTAGGCGGCCAGGCGCTCGAGGTGCTGCGGATGCTGGTCCGGATGCGAGAACGGGTGGTTGAGCTCCGGGTCCTGCAGGCACCGCGCGTGATGAGCAGCGGCCAGCGCGAGAAAAGCCGGCTCGCCGCCGGCGAACTCGAACAGTGACGGACGCACCAGACGAGCGTGACACGTAACGCGTGTGGAGCTTCAGGGCTTCCGCGCCGCCAGCAACCGATCGACCAGCAACCGGGTAGAACGTCAGGGTGAGCTTGACGAAAGGCAGCGGCCCCTTTGGCGCCACCCCGGGCGGATCGTTCAACTTCGACCCGCATGCCCCGAAGTCCGTCCTGTACCTGGAGAGCTGTCCCCGGCGGGTGCGGGTCACCTTGGGCGGACAGACGGTGGCCGACAGCGTGGCCGTCCGGCTGCTGCACCCGCCGGGCCGCACGCCGACCTACCTGTTCCCGGCCGACGACGTCCGCACCGAGCTGTTCGAGCCGAGCGAGCGGCGCCGCTTCGACCCGGCGATGGGCGAAGGGACCTACTGGAGCGTTGGCGTCGGGATGCGCCGAGCCCCGGATGCCGCGTACTCCTTCCAGTCACCCCCCGAGCCCGCAGCCGAGGTCGCCGGTCTGATTGCTTTCGACTGGGACTCCATGGATGGGGTGTTCGAGGAGGACGAGGAGGTCTTCGTCCATCCCCGGGACCCGTACACCCGCATTGACGTGCTGCGCAGTTCCCGGCACATCCGGGTCAGCGTCGGCGGTCTCGTCGTGGCGGAGTCGACCAGCTCTCGGATGCTGCTGGAGAGCGGACTGCCGGTCCGCTACTACCTGCCGCGCGAGGATGTGCGCGAGGACCTGCTCGAACCGAGCTACACGACGACCCGCTGCCCGTACAAGGGCATCGCCCACTACTGGTCCCTGCGCGGCGGGTTACCGGATGACAGGGATCTGGACGAGAAGGACATCGCCTGGAGCTATCCGGAGCCGATGCACGACGCCGAGGCCGTGCGCGGGATGCTGTGCTTCTTCGAGGAGCGCGTCGACCTCGAGATGAGCCACCCCGACGGCCTGCGGAAGCCTGGCTGACGAGCAGGAACGAACCCGCAGTCAGCCCGGTTGGTCCAGGGGTGAGCGCCCCGACGACAGTCACCCGCAAGTCGGTGGGGCTGCGCTCGGAACGCGGGCCGCTGCTCGGGGCCCTCATGCTGGCGACCGCGCTGGTGGCGCTCGACTCGACGATCATCGCCACCGCGGTGCCCTCGATCGTCAAGGACCTGGGCGGCTTCTCGCAGTTCCCCTGGCTGTTCTCCATCTACCTGCTGGCCCAGGCGGTGTCGACCCCCGTCTACGGGCGCCTGTCCGACGTGCTGGGCCGCAAGCCGATCATGCTTGCCGGCATCGGAGTGTTCCTGGTCGGCTCGGTCCTGTGCGGGATCGCCTGGTCGATGCCGGTGCTGATCGTCTGCCGGGCGCTGCAGGGGCTCGGTGCCGGTGCTGTCCTGCCGATGAGCAACACCATCGCCGGCGACGTTTACACCCTCGCCGAGCGGGCGAAGGTGCAGGGCTACCTGGCCAGCGTGTGGGGCGTAGCGTCCGTCGTCGGCCCGACGCTCGGCGGTGCGTTCTCCGAGTACGGCACCTGGCGGTGGATCTTCTGGGTCAACATCCCGCTGGGCCTGATCGCCGTGCTGGTGCTGCACCGCACCTTCGCCGAGCAGGTGGTGCGCAAGCAAGGCGTCATCGACTACCCGGGCGCCGCGCTGCTCAGCGGCGGGTGCGCCCTGCTCATCCTTGGTCTGCTCGAAGGCGGCGAAGCCTGGGCCTGGACATCGGTGCCATCGGTGGCGGCGCTGGCGGGCGGGACCGCGCTGGTGGTCGGCTTCGTGCTCGTCGAGCGCCGTGTGCCCGCACCGATCCTGCCGCTGTGGGTGTTCACCCGCCGGGTCCTGCTGGCCTCCAGCCTCGTTGCCGTCGCAGTTGGCGCGATCGTCCTCGGCCTGACCTCGTACGTGCCCACCTTCGCCCAAGGCGCTGCGGGGGCGGGGCCGATCACCGCGGGCTTCACCCTGGCGACGCTGACCGTCGGCTGGCCGCTCGCCGCCGCGCAGTCCGGGCGGATGTACCTGCGCATCGGGTTCCGGCGCACCGCGCTCGTCGGCTGCGTCCTCACCGTCGCGGGCACCGTGCTGGTGGCGCTGGCGACGGCTCGGCAGGACGGCTTGCTTGCCATTGCCGCGGCGTGCTTCATCGTCGGGACGGGCCTGGGCCTGGTCGCCAGCCCGACCCTGATCGCCGCCCAGTCCAGCGTCGGGTGGGCCGAGCGCGGCGTGGTCACCGGCAACAACTTGTTTGCCCGGTCGCTCGGCAGCGCCCTCGCCGTCGCGGCCTTCGGTGCCGTGGCCAACGCGGTGCTTGATGGTCGACGTCCCACCGGCCAGGTGTTGACGGACGCCAGCACCGCGGTGTTCACCGGAGTGGCGGCCGTCGCCGTCGTCATGGTCGCAGCGGTCGCGACGATGCCGAGGGGGGCTTCGGCGACCATGCTGGGTGACCCCGCGGCGGCGCCGGCTGACGTCCCGGCCGAGCACAGCACGTCTGCCAGCTGAGCCCTAGCCGTACGCGTTAGTCACCATGACTGGACCACCGCGAACAGGTGCCCCCTCGGGGTCGACGGACTGCCCCATGATGGGTCCACCGGGCATCTCGTCAGGGCCCATCCGCCGCGTGCCGCCCAGGCGCTTCGCCTTCGCGAACCACCCGGTCGGCTACGCTTGGTCGGGCGCGATCTCACCCCGGACGGGCTCGGCATCGGCGGCGGGATCATGGGCGCGATGCTGAGGATGGAGGACTACCCCGGCCACGTCACCGTGTACGTCGAAGTACCCGACGTCGAGGCGGCGTGCCAGAACGGCGGGACGACGCCGGACTTATCGGTCGCGTCACGGCCTCAGGCGCGCAGCAGTGCGATGGAGCGGCGGCGGCGCCCGCGCCCAGGGTCGGTGATGTTGACCGTGGCCGAGTAACCCGGCTGAAGAAAGGAGATAGGCGTCTGATGGAGCTGACCTACTCGGAGTCGGTCGTCATCGACTGTCCCGCCGAGTCGCTGTACGACATGATTTCCGACATCACGCGGATGGGGGAGTGGAGCCCCGTCTGCAAGGCCTGCTGGTGGGACCCCGGAGAGGGGCCGCGTGTCGGCGCGTGGTTCACCGGCCGGAACGAGACGCCGGAGCGGACCTGGGAGACCCGCTCCCAGGTCGTGGCCGCCGAGCCGGGCCGCGAGTTCGCCTGGACGGTCGGGGAGTCGTGGATCCGCTGGGGCTACACCTTCAACCCCGCGGCGCAGGGCACGAAGGTCACCGAGTCCTGGGAGTTCCTGCCCGCCGGCATCGCCCGGTTCCACGAGCGGTACGGCGACGACGCCCAGGCGCAGATCGCCGACCGCACCGCGGCCGCGCACACCGGCATTCCGCAGACCCTCGCCGCCCTGAAGCGAGCAGCCGAGGCGGGCTGACCGGCGGCCCGAGGCGCGGGGCGCCGAGGCTCAGGCGCCGCGGAAGGCCGAGACCCCGGCCAACGTCGGGACGAAGGCCATGTCGTTGTAGAGCGTCGGGCTCGCAAACCGGCTGGTGCGCCCTACCGGCAGCTGCTGCCTGATCGCGCCCGTGGCCGGGTCCAGGCCGTAGAAGATGCCGCCGGAGGGGCTGAGCGACCACACGAGACCGCCGCCCACGACCGGCGAGCCGGTGACCGCGCTGCCGGCGTGCCAGAGCACGTGCGGTGCGCCGGCGCTGTCGACACTGACCGCGCGCAGGCCGTCGGTGCACGGCACGTAGACCGTGTTGCCGGCGACTGCTGTCCCGCCGTACGCGGCGCACAGCTGCGTCGTCGTGACCTGGCCACCGATCCCGCTGAGGCGGCCGGCGCGCAGCGTGTAGGCCGTCGACGACTTGCCCACCGCGAGCAGGTAGCCGTTGGCGGTCAGGCTGGGAGAGGTGGAGCCGAGGTCGGCGTCGACGGCGTTGTCGTGCGGCCACGTACTCGGGGCGAACGAGTCGAGCAGCCGCAGGTCGGGCGAGAGCTTGAGGACCGAGTCGCCGCCGTCCCAGGCGCCGGATGTCGCCGCGCTGTTGCCGACCTGGACCAGCAGGTTGCCGGCGGGGTCGACGACGGCGCCGGGCGGGGCCCAGATGCCGCCCTCCCGCGCGGTCGGCACGGTGTAGGACAGCAGGGAGCCGGTGCCCGAGGTGCTGCTCGCCACGACCGCCCCGCGGTAGGCGCCGCAGTCGCCGGCGAGCCCTCCGTAGGGCACGTACACCCGGCCGGCGGTGACGGTCAGCGCAGCCCGCTGCTGGCTCACCGTCGGATCACTCGCGGGCGGGTCGATGCTGCGCAGCACGCGGCGCACGCCGTTCGTGGGGTCGACTCCCACCAGCAGGTGTGTCACCGCGCCCGCAACCCGCGTCTCGGCCACCGCGAACACCAGCTTTGTCGCCGGGTCGTACGCCGGGGTGCCGGTGATGCCGAGCGGGTCGATGTTGCCGCAGGGCAGCGACGAGCGCGCCACCGGCGTGCCAACGTGCAGCGACCAGCGCACCGCCCCCGAGGCGGCGTCCATCCCGTACATGGTGTTGCTCTCCGTGGCGGCGACGAGTGTGCCCCCTACCACCAGCGGCTGCGCGTAGACGGCGCCGTCGAGGCCCCTGGTCCACGACGCGGTCAGGTGGCCGGCGGCAGCCAGGTCAGCGTCGATGCCGGTGCGTGCCAGGTCGCGGTGGTACGTCCACCAGCCGTTGTCGCAGCCCGCCGTGGCGGTCAAGGCGAGCGCGGACAGGGCAAGTGCTGGAAGAGTCCGGCGCAGCCGCGTGGAGGTCATGATGCACCATCGGGACGCTAGTGATCCTTTGAACACTGCGTAGTCATTCAATTGCTGTGCGTTATAAGAACATGGCCCTCGAGATTCAATGCCGTCACCGAACCGGGCCAAGCAGCCCACCCGCAGCACGTTGTCGAGTACTGCAACCCGCAGAGGCGACCCGATGCCGGGTCCGTCTACCAGCCTCGTCTGTGACGCTGACCGGGTACCTGCAGAGCAGACTCCCGGGGGCAAACGTGGTGCACCAGGTGTCCAGCCGACGCGTCAGGCACGTAGTGCTCGGCAGTGGCGCGATCGGCAGCGCTGCCGCCTACTGGCTCAGCCAGCAGTCGAGCGGCGACGTCCTGGTGCTCGAGCAGTATGGCCTCGGCCACGACCGGGGGGCGTCGGAGGACCACTCCCGCATCATCCGGCACGCCTACCACAGCACCGACTACACCGCCCTCACCAGCGCGGCCTATGCGGCGTGGGACCACGTCTCGGAACGCACCGGGCTGCCGCTCGTGCTGCGCACGGGCGGCATCGACCTCGGGGTCGGGGCGGTAGGCGAGGCCGAGATCGCCAGCTACTCCGCCGCGCTCGAGGCGGCGGGGCACGCCTGCCAGGTGCTCGACGCCGGGCAGATGCGGCGCCGCTGGCCGCAGTGGCGGGTCACGGATGACACCGTCGCCGTCCACCAGGGCGACTCGGGCATCCTCGACATCCGCAAGGCGAACGCCGCCCACGTCGCGCTGGCCCGCCAGGCCGGCGTCAGCTTCCGGGAACACACCGTCGTGCGCCGGATCGAGGCCCACGACGACAGAGTCGAGATCGTCACCGACGACGAGGTCATCACCGCCGACACCCTCAGCGTCTGCGCGGGCTCGTGGACCGAGACCGCGCTGCAGGGCCTCGACACCCGCATTCCGCTGACCCTCACGCACGAGCAAGTGACGTACTGGTCGACACCGAACTTGCGCGAGTTCGCCCCCGACCGCTTCGGCGTCTGGATCCACCACGGCCCGGAGGCGACCTACTACGGCTTCCCGGTCTACGGCGAGGCCGCGGTCAAGGCGGGGCGTGACGTCTCCGGCCGGGTCGTGACGCAGGAGACCCGCTCCTTCGAGCCCGACCCGGACAACCTCGCGGACCTCACCGCGTTCATGGCCGAGCACCTGCCTGGCGGCCTCGGCCCCGAGCTGCTGACCAAGACCTGCGTCTACGACCTCACGCCCGACCGCAACTTCGTTCTCGATGTCCTACCGGAGGCCCCGCGGGTGGCGGTCTTCGTCGGCGCGGGGCACGCGGCGAAGTTCGCCGGCCTCGCGGGCCGCATCCTGGCCGACCTGGCCACAGGCGGTGGCACCGGCTACCCGATCGACGCGTTCCGGCTCGACCGGCCGGCGCTCATCGACCCGGCCTACGAGTCGAACTTCCGCTTCACCCAGCCGGCGATGGCCTGACCCCTGTTGCTGAACAGCCGGACACTGCCCGCCGTCATCCGAACACCTCTAGACCCACGGGACATGCGATGACCACCATCGAGACAGCAGCACCCGCCTTGCCGGCACCCTCGCCGCCGGGCACGGCCGACCCCGTGCTGGCTCCGACCCTGGCTCCGACGCTCGCCGGCCACGAGTACACCGACCCGGCCGTGTTCGCGCTGGAACGCGAGCGCATCTTCTCGCGGGAGTGGATCTACGTCGGCCACGTGAGCCAGGCCGCACGGCCGGGCGACGTCATCCGCTTCACCGTCGGCAACGAGAGCGTCATCGTCGTGCGCGGCCGCGACCGGCAGCTCCGCGCCTTCCTCAACGTGTGCCGGCACCGCGGCGCGCTGCTCTGCCTGAACGACAGCGGCAACGCCGGCAAGGCGATCCGCTGCCCGTACCACGCCTGGACCTACGCGCTCGACGGACGCCTCGTCACCGCTCCGAACTGGGATGCGATGTCCGACGTCGACAAGGGCGACCACGGCCTGCACGAGGTGGCGCTGGACGTCTGGGAGGGGCTGGTGTTCGTCACGCTCGAGGCGGACCCGCCCCCGCTGGAGTCGGCGCTGCGGCCCCAGTTCGACTACCGCTTCGGCACCGACGAGGAGGCCGCGAGCCGCTGGCGGATCGCCGACCTCGTGGTGGGCGCGAGCCGGCGGTACGAGGTCGCGGCCAACTGGAAGATCATCCAGGAGAATTTCCAGGAGTGCTACCACTGCGGTACGATTCACCCCGAGCTGGTCGAGCAGGTGCCGATGTTCCGGTCGTTCGCCGAGCTCGGTACCGGCGGCTACCACACCGATGGCTACGGCTTCAGCGTGGACAAGGATGCCTTCTCGCTGACCGGCCGCCCGGCCTTCGAGCGGCTGCCCGGGCTGCTCCCCACCGACGATCGCCGCTACTTCGGGCTGGTGCTGCGCCCGAACTGTTTCGTTTCGCTGCTGCCCGACCACGTGATCGTCCACCGCTTCCTGCCGCTCGGACCCGATCGCACCCAGGTGGTCTGCGACTGGCTGTTCCAGGCGCACGAGGTGGCCCGGCAGGACTTCGACCCGTCGGACACCGTCGAGCTGTTCCACCGGGTGAACGAGCAGGACTTCACCGCCGCCGAGTGGTGCCAGCCGAACATGGGCTCGCGTGCCTACCGCCGGGGCGGCGTGCTGGTGCCGACGGAGGCCGAGATCATCTCGAACTGGTACTACGCCTGGTACCGGCGGCTGATGGCCGTACCAGAGCAGGAGCAGGGCGCCACGTGAACATGCCCCGCCTGCTCGACGTGTGCGCCGTGATGGACCTGCCGGACGGGGCATCCGCGGTCGTGACCGACCCGGTGGCCGGCCGGATCGTCATCTTCCGGGTGGCCGAGGAGTACTTCGGGCTGCAGGACCGATGCAGCCACCAGGAGGCGCGGCTCTCCGACGGGTTCCTTGACGGATGCGCTGTCGAGTGCCCGCTGCACGCCTCGCTGTTCGACCTGCGGACCGGCCTGCCCGAGATGCTCCCGGCGACCGAGCCGGTGCGGACCTACCCCGTCCACGTGGCGGGGGGCCGGATCGTCGTCGAGGCGGGCGCGACCTCCCTGGATACGGCTCAAGAGGGCGCTGCTCAGAAAGGCGCCGGCCCCCGCGCCTTCTCGCCGACGTAGCCGCCGTTGCGCAGCCGCTGCAGCTTGACGGCTAGGTGCAGCAGCAGCCGGTCGGACCCGTCCGCCATCGACATCCCCGTCATCTCCTCCACCCGGGCCAAGCGGGTGTAGAGGGTGGTCCGGTGGATACCGAGCTGGCGGGCGGCCTGCTGCTTGTCGCCGGCGCAGTCGAGCACGGTCTCCACGGTCAGCAGCAGGTTGTCGGCGGCCCCGATGCCGCGCAGCAGGTTGTACAGCCCTGGCGGCACCAGGTCGTTGCCGACCACCTCGTGCGGCAGCTGAGCGACGAGCATGTAGCCGCCGAGCTCGCTCCAGCGCACGATCGTCTTCTGCGGCGTGATGGCATCGGACACCGACAGCGCCGTGATCGCTTGGCGGTAGGCGCTGCCAGCGGCGCCGAGCCCCTGCGTGGGGTCGCTGATCCCGACCCGCCAGGGATTCGAGGGCCGGTTGCCGCCCATCGCCTCGAGCAACTGGTGCCCGAGGCGGGGCAGGTCGTCTTGGCCGATCGGCCGGCGCCGGGCCAGCAGCACGACGGCCTGCCGCTCGGTCACCGACGACAGCCAGCCTGCGGGCGGCAGTCGCCGGCAGACCTGCGTGACGGTGGTGGGCAGCCGGGCGGCATCCTCGAGCACCTGGCCGGAGAAGCGCAGGACCAGCATGCCGACGTGTGCATCGTCCTGGATGAGGCCGTAGCTGAGCGTCTCGGCTGCCGCCGCCGACCGCAGGTTGGCGTCGGTCTGCAGCAGCTGGCCGAGCAGGTAGCTGGCCAGCGAGCTGTCGCGGTCCTGGATGACGAGGCGCTGCCGCAGGATGCCAGCGATGGTCTCGGCGGTCGCGACAGCATCCGCGACCTCGGCCGGGGTCATGCTGTCGTCGGCGTCGATGATCCACAGGAACCCGAGCAGGCTGTCCTGGTAGGTGATGGGCACGGCGAGCCGGGCCACCAGCTCCAGCTCGGGCTTGCCCGGCAGCCGCGTAGGCCCGCGCAGCGTGCGCAGGCTGGCGTAGTCGACATCCTCGGGGCGGGTCCGGCGGTGCAGCAGCGACCAGATGCGGGCCGGGTCGGAGTCGCCGAAGTCCTGGCCGGCGGCCAGCAGGCGCAGCGTGTGGTCGTCGACGGCGATTCCGCGGCTGAGGCGGGCACCGAGGGCGTCGACCTCGTCCTGCAGCCTGTCCACGGACCGGACGCTATCTAGACGATCAAGCTTTGGCGCGGTGACACGGTCGTTACCGCGGCAGGCCGGCGAGCGCCTGGTCGAGGTCGGCGATCAGCTCGGCGGTGTCCTCAAGGCCGACCGAGAGCCGCAGCAGGCTGTCGGGCATCGCCGCCTCCCCGGTCAACGTGCAGTGCGTCATCCTGGCGGGATGTTGCACCAGTGACTCCACGCTGCCGAGCGACACTGCCAGGGTGACCAGCCGCAGGGAGGCGCAGACGTCGGACGCGGCCTGCAGGTCGCCGTCGACCTCGAACGACACCACGCCCCCGAAGTCCGACATCTGGCGCTTGGCCAGGTCGTGGTCAGGGTGGCAGGTGAGGCCGGGGTAGTGCACGCGGCGCACGGCGGGGTGCTCCTGCAGCCATTCGGCGATGAGCATCGCGCTCTGGCAGACCTGGCGCATCCGCACCGGCAGCGTCTTGATGCCGCGCAGCACCAGCCAGGAGTCGAACGGGGCCGCGGCCGTGCCGATGATGCCGCAGGTCCTTGCCACCCGGGCTCCGATCACAGCGTCTGCCGAGACGACGACGCCGCCGGTGACGTCCGAGTGCCCGCTGAGGTACTTGGTGGTGGAGTGCACGACGACGTCGGCGCCGAGTGCGAGGGGCTGCTGGAGGTACGGCGAGCCGAACGTTGCGTCGACGGCGAGCAGCGCGCCAGCCGCGTGGGCCACCGCCGCGACCGCGCCGATGTCGGTGACCGTCAGCAGCGGGTTCGTCGGCGTCTCGGCCCACACGAGGATGGTGGAGGGCTGCACCGCTGCTGCGACGGCGTCGAGGTCCTGCATGTCGACCGCCGTGAAGGCCAGCCCCCAGCCGGCGAGAACCTCGGCGAACAGGTCCCACGTCCCGCCGTAGGTCGCCGCCGGGATGACGACGTGGTCGCCGGCCCGGCACAGGCTGAGCAGTGCCGTCGTCGTCGCGGCCATCCCCGAACCGGTGGCGGTCGCCCGCGCGCCGCCCTCGAGGTCTGCCAGGCACTCCTCGACAGCCGAGCGGGTGGGGTTGGCGATGCGGGAGTAGTCCCATCCGCCGTCGAGCACGACCGGCCGCTCGAAGGTCGAGACCTGGTAGATCGGGACCGAGACGGCGCCGTTGTGCTCGCGGGGGCGCTGCCCGGCGTGCACGGCCCGGCTGGCGAAGGAGCTCACAAATGTCCACGCTCTCACCGTGGGGCGGCGCAGGCAGCATGCACGCTGTCGCGCGTTAACGGAGCACGGCGGTGCACGCTGTCGGGTACCGAGGCACTGTCGCGTCCTGTGATCCCTCGCGCAGCGCCCACTGGAACCCGTCGGCTCTCAGCCTCGGCAGGCACGCTGGTGAGGTGAGGCGGTGTCGCGGAGGCAGGTCCGTGACGGCATCTGCTGCGCTCGCCGCCGTCGTGCTGCTCGGCGCCGCCGCATGCGGCAGCGGCGGCCCCGCACCCGCCCGCTGCGCGGCACGCGCCCCGGGCGAGACGCCGTCGGTCCTCGACCTCGAGCAGACGCAGAACGCCGCCACCATCGCCGCCGTCGGCAAGCGGCTCGGGCTCTCGGATCACGCGGTCAGCGTCGCCCTCGCCGCCGCGCTGCAGGAGTCCAAGCTGCGCAACCTGGACTACGGCGACCGCGACTCGCTCGGCATCTTCCAGCAGCGGCCGTCGCAGGGATGGGGGCCGCCGGAGCGGATCCTCGTCCCGCGACTCGCCGCAGCGGCCTTCTTCACGCGGCTGCGATCGATACCTGGATGGCAGACGTTGCCCGCCGCCGACGCGGCCCAGGCCGTCCAGCACTCGGCCTCGGCGGCCGCATACGAGCAGTGGGATACCGAGGCGCGGCTGCTGGCCCGGACGCTCACCGGCGAGGTCACCGCCGGCCTGTCGTGCAGCGGGCTGCCCAGATCCGCCGCGCTGCAGGAGGCGCCCCTCACCACGGCGGCGAGTAACGAACTGGGGGCGGGACGCCTGCACTCCAGCGCTGCAGGGCAGGTCTGGGCCAGTGCGACGTGGCTTGTCGCGCATGCCGACGCCTTCGGGGTTAGTGCGGTGACGGCTGCCGGTCAGCGGTGGACCAGGGAGTCCGGGCGGTGGCAGTCCGATGGCGCGGCGGGCACGGGAGTCACGTACGCATAAGTCCCCGCGGCCGCGGTTGTGGAGCACGGATGTGGAGCAAGGCCGCGAGCGCGGTCCATGATGGCGCCATGAAGCACGGCGCACGAGCCACAGCACTGGCCGCATCCGCCGCCCTGCTGGCCCTTGGCGGGTGCGGTGGATCCAGCAAGGGTGCGAGCGCCCCGAGCTTGCCCTCGAACTCCGCCTCGAGCTCTACGGCACCGACCTCGGCGTCCAGCGCTGCTGCCCCTGGCGGGGCCGCCGACCAGGTGTACCTGTCGATCGGCGACTCCTACGCTGCGGGCTACCAACCGACGGGCTTCCGCGTGGGGCACACGACGACCAACGGTTTCGCCTACCAGCTCGTCGGGGCGGCGCGGGCCAAGGGTTACGACCTGACGCTCGTGAACGTCGGCTGCAGCGGGGCCACGACGACCTCGGTGCTGCAGGGCGCCGGCTGCCGTCCCGGTGCTCTCGGCCCCGGCGCCGCCCCTTACGGCAGCCAGACCCAGGCCGATGCCGCGGTGGCGGCGCTGCAGCAGCACAAGGGCTCGGTCGCGCTCGTCACCGTGTCGATCGGCGGCAACGACATCACGGCCTGCGCGGTCGCCCCGTCTCCGATCCCCTGCCTGACGCAGGCCGTGGCGAGGGCCAAGACGAACCTGACCACGCTGCTGCAGCGGCTGCGGGGCGCCGCAGGACCGGGCGTGCCGATCATCGGCTCGACCTACCCCGACGTCATCCTCGGCGGCTACGTCACCGGCGGTGACCGTGGCAAACAGCTGGCCGGCCTATCGGTGACGGCCTTCCGCTCGCTGGTCAACCCCGCCCTCAAGGCGGCGTACGAGAGTGTCGGCGGATCGTTCGTCGACATCACAGCGGCGACCGGCGCCTACGGTCCGCTGACGCAGACGACGACCGTTGCGCCCTACGGTCTGGTGCCGGTTCCCGTCGCCAAGGTCTGCGAGCTGACCTACGCCTGCCAGTTCCGCGACATCCACCCGCGTACGCCGGGCTACAGACTGATCGCCGACGCGGTCGTCGGCGTGCTGCCGGCCCACAAGTAGCCGGTCACCCGTCGCCGGCCACCACGGAGCACCATGTCCGCATGACTCGCCGCACTTCGCCACCGTTTCGCGCCGACCACGTCGGCTCCCTGCTCCGGCCCGCCTCGCTGCTCGCGGCCCGAACGCAAGCAGCCGATGGCCGGCCCAGCGCCGAGGAGTTGCGCGCAGCCGAGGACGAGGCGATCCGCGAGGTCGTGCGGATGCAGGAGGAGACCGGGCTGCAGTCGGCCACCGACGGCGAGTTCCGCCGCGCCTCCTGGCACATGGACTTCATCTACCAGCTCGGGGGCATCAGCAAGGCCGACACCTCGATGCACGTGCAATTCGAGAACGAGAAAGGCTCGATCGACTTCGCGCCGCCGGCCACGGCCGTCGACGACACGGTGCGGCTCGAGGCTCCGATCTTCACCGACGACTTCGCTTTCCTGCAGTCCTCCGTCACGACCGCGACGCCCAAGCTGACGATCCCGTCCCCGAGCATGGTCCACTACCGCGGCGGCAGGGCCGCCATCTCCCGCGAGGTCTACCCCGACCTCGAGCAGTTCTGGCAGGACCTTGCTGCGGCCTACGCCGAGGAGATCCGCGTGCTGGCTGCGCAGGGATGCACCTACCTGCAGCTCGACGACACCAGCCTGGCGTACCTCAACGACCCGAAGCAGCGCGAGCTGGTCCGGTCGCAGGGCGACGACGGCGACAAGCAGCACCTGCGCAACATCGCGGAGATCAACGAGGCACTGCGCGGCCGGCCCGAGGGCCTGACCGTCACGACCCATATGTGCCGAGGCAACTTCCGGTCGTCATGGGCAGCGGAGGGCGGCTACGACTACGTGGCGGAGGCGCTGTTCTCCGAGCTCGAGGTCGACGGGTTCTTCCTGGAGTTCGACGACGCGCGCTCGGGCGGCTTCGAGCCGCTCCGTTTCGTGCCACCGGGCAAGATCGTGGTGCTGGGCCTGGTCACCACCAAGCGCCCGGAGCTGGAGTCCAAGGACGACCTGTTGCGCCGGATCGAGGAGGCGAGCAAGTTCGTGCCGCTCGACCAGCTGGCGCTCTCGCCGCAGTGCGGCTTCTCATCCACGGTCGAGGGCAACGCGCTCACGGCCGACGACCAGCGCGCCAAGCTGCGGCTGATCGTCGAGACCGCGGCCGAGGTGTGGGGCTAGCTTCCGAGCCACCGTCGTCATCGTCCAGGTTGATGTTCCGGTCCGCGGCACGCCGTGGCCGCGAACCGAAAGCTCAACCTCCAGGCACGGCGGCGGGTCGCCGCGAGGCCGCGACGCCCTGCAGCACCAGCCCGGTCAGGACGAGCGCAGCGCCCGCCAGCCCGGTCGGTGCGAGCCGCTCGCCGAGCACGGTCACGCCAAGCACGGTGGCGACCAGCGGTTCGGCGAGGACGAGCGTCGTTACGGGGCCGGCCGGCAGCACGGCTAGCCCGCGGCCGAACAGCACGTACGCCAGCCCCGTCGTCAGCACCCCGAGGTAGGCCGCCAGCGACACCCCGGACGTGCTTGCGAGCCAGGTCAGAGGCTGGGTCACCAGGATCGGCACCAGCAGCAAGCCGCCCAACCCGAAGGCTGAGCCCATCACGGTCGCGCTGGCCTCGCCCCGCACGATCAGCTGCCGGGCCGTGACCGTGTACGCCGCGTACGCCAGACCTGCGCTCAGCGCCAGCAGCGGGCCCGTCGCCCCGCTACCGGCGTGCCCACCGCCCGCAACGCTCAGCAGGCCCAGCCCCAGCACGCACAAGCCCGTTGCCACCAGCCACGACCGAGCGGGCCGCTCACCCAGTGTGGCGAGCGCGAGAAGCCCGGCGAACGCGGGACCACTGCCGATCGTCAGGAGCGTGCCGAGCGCGACGCCCCCCTGCTGCACCGCCGCAAAGAAGCACAGCTGGAACAGCGCCGTACACAGCCCGCCCACCAGCCCGGACGGCGACCACCACAGCGTGACCGCACGCGCCGGCCGGCCTCCCAGCAGCGGCAGCACGCACAGCAGGACGGTCCCACCGACCAGCAGCCGGACTGCCCCCACGCCCAGCGGAGTCGTACCGGCCGGACCCAACGCCTGTGCCGTCCCAGTCGTGCCGAACAGCACCGCAGCCGCCAGGACCTGAGCCACAGCAGGCCCTGACCTCGTCAGCACCGCCTCAGCCTGGCAGTGATTGCTCTGCCATGCGCCGACACCACCCGCGGAGGCCCGGACGATCCGAGACGGCCCATCTCACACTCAGTAATAACGCATAATCGTGAAGTTCGGCTGTGAGTATGTATAACAGGCCCGCTGAGCATTTCGCTTACGGGCTGCGCATATCCGGGCTCGGTCCTGTCGTCGAGCTGCCCACCAGCGGTGACGATGCCGGCACTGCCGTCCACCTCGCCCAGACCACGGCAACACCTCCGCCGCCTGCACTGCTTGACGCCGACGGCGGAGTCCTCGCCCTGGCCGATGGTCGGCACCTGGCGATTGATCGTGAACAGAGCACGGCCACCTTCTACGGGCCGCCCATCGCCGCCGACCAGCTGGCGCACCCCTACCTCGGACCGGTGGCGACGGTCGTCAGCCGCTGGGCGGGACGGGAGGCGTTCCACGCCGGCGCAGCCGTCGTCAACGCCCGGGCATGGTGCGTGCTCGGCCCGCGTACGGCAGGCAAGAGCACCCTGATGGCGGCACTCGCTGCTCGGGGCCTGCCCGTGGTCAGCGACGACATTGTGATGACGGACGGGACGGTCGCTTTCACCGGCCCGCGCTGCATCGACCTGCGCCAGCCCGCGCGCGACTTCGGCCCTCGCCGCGCTGGGGCCACGCCCTGCCCGGGACGGCACGCGTTGGCGCGTCGGCCTGCCGCCGGTCCCCGGCCGCTGCCCGTTGGGCGGGTGGCTGTTCCTCGACTGGGGCCCGTCGCTCGCACTGCGACCGGTGGGGGCCGTCGAGCTCCTCGCCCGCCTCGCGCAGCGGCGCTCGTGGCAGACCCTGGCCTCCGACCCCGCCATGCTGCTGGCACTGGCCTCGCTGCCGGCATACGACCTCGTCCGTCCGCAGGACTGGGCCGTGCTCGGCGCCACCTGCGGGCTCCATCGAGTCCCTGGGCAGCCACGAGCCGAATGCCCACGACCGGGTCGCAGGAAGCGCCGCGTGACGCCGACCCTGCAGGAGACGGCGCGCTGCCTCGCCCTCGACGCCACGGCTGCAGCCACCCACGGAATGCTGCGCGAGGCGGGAATCGCGAACGTGCTGCTGAAAGGATCGGGCGTCGCGCGCCTGCTCTACGGCGAGCAGCCCGGACTTCGGGTGTACAGCGACGTCGATCTGCTGGTGGCTCCCGCAGCCTTCGAGCATGCCCAGGAGGTGCTCGCGGGGCGTGGCTAGCGCTCGGCAGCCGAGGGCTGCCTGGACGACGATTTCATCTGCACGAGCGGCCGTGGCAAGCGCCCGGCCCGGGTGGGCTGACGGTCGACCTGCACCGCAGCTTCGCCGGCGTCGGTGACGCCGAGGCGTTATGGACCATCGTGAGCGGGGCATCGGAGCCGCTGGACGTTGGGGGCGAGCCGGTAGCCGTGCCGGGCGAAGAGTGCGCCGTCCTCCTGATCGCCCTGCACGCCGCCGCGCCCGCCAGGGCGAACCACCCGCGGACCGACCTGCTCCGCGCCCTGCAGATGCTGCCCGATGTTGCCTGGCAGGCCGCCGCCGAGCTGGCGGAGCGCTGCGATGCGCTGACCGCCTTCAGCGCCGGCCTACACCTGGTGCCCGCGGGTGCTGCACTGGCCACGCGGCTGCAGCTGACCGCCTCGGGCTCTGCGCCCGAGTGGCTGCGTGCGCGATGGATCGTCGACGGCCTACTCCCTCGCGGGTGTGGGGCGGCGGTCATGCACGTGCCTCCAGGGCAGGGGCGGACGGGGTTGGAAGCTGCTGAGCCGGTACCGGTGCCGGTACCGGTGCCGATGCCAGCCACAGCTGCTGGACGAGGGGGTCCGCCACACCGGAAATCGGCCATTGTGACCACACCCGGCGGAGGGCGGCCGCGTCCACGAACGCGGGATCGACCCCGGCGCCACCCCAGCTGGTGACGAACTCGCGCGTGGGCGCCCGCAGGAAGACCTCGAGGAACTGGGCCTTGCCCCTGCGGGCGGTCACGACTGCGGGGAGCTCATCACCCGCGATCAAGGCCAGCAGCCGGCTGCGGACCTCACCGCGCCGCCGTCCCGCCCTTGCTGACAACGCGGCGAGAAAGCCGGGGTCGAGCAGCGGGTGCAGCGCCTCCGCGCCGGAGTCGGCGGCGACGGCGGCCATCGGGGCAACCGAGAGCGCGAGGTTACGGCGTCGGGATGTGCCAGGCCATCCGCCGGTCGAGCCGCCGTGGTTCGGCGAGCTCCTCGGCGGCGAGGTCCCGCATCCGTGCCGCCGACACGTCAGCGAGCAGCCACGGGAACATGTTTGCCTCGTCGCGCTTGCGCGCCGGCACGATGACTGCCTTGACCAGGTCCCGGACGAGCCGGCGGGGGTCAGCGCGACCGCGGGCTACGAGCCCTGGAGCGCGCCAGCCGGACAGCATCTGGTCACCGCCGATGCGGTCAGCAGCGTGCCACCTGCCGCGGCCGAAGGTGGGCAGGTGCAGGTGCAGGTTCGCCGGGTGGACGCCGCCGTGGCGCAGCAGCAGTCGGCGGGCCACCGGGCCGACCAGGTCCAGGTCGTCGTCGGCGTGCAACAAGGACAAGTCGTCGAGTCCGAGCGCCTCCACAACGGCGACCTGCCGGTCCGACTCCTCGGCCTGAGGGCGCGCGTTCGTGAAGCGCCAGCTGACCGGCACGGGCAGGGGCAGCCCCTCGCGCCTGGCCACGCGGCAAGCGACCGCGAGCACGAGGGATGAGTCCAGGCCGCCGGAGAAGCTGACGAGGCACGGCCGCCGCATCAGGCCGGGCAGCACGGCCTGCTCAAGAGCTGCGAGCGGGGTGGTGACAGGAGGCGCCGCTTTCAGCTTCGGCGCCGGCGAGCCCTCCGTCATCCCCAGCACGACCCCGGAGGAGATCTCCAGCGCCGTCAGTTGCGGCACGCGAGAGCTAGAGCGAGCCAGCGTCGCCCGCCGCGCCGAAAGCCGTCATCCGGGCTAGGAACCCCGCCGCCTTGGGTGAGCTCGGCCAGGGTGCCCAGTCGTACGATGCCCGGCGCCTGATAGGCGGCGTCGGCCTCGCTGAGTCGCCCCTCGTGCTGCTCCGAGGTCATGTTGAGGCTCCATACCGTAGTCGGCGGCGTGCGCGTGCCAGGCGCCTGCAGTCCCCCTTCGGCCGTTGGGGGCCACCCTGAACCGCGTGCAGGGTGAATGTCGGCTTCCTGGTCGGCGGGTGTGGACGCATGGTCCGTCATGCGCCCGGCGTGCTCCGGGGGCGGCTCCACGACCGGTTGATCACCATGCCGTCGGGCTGCTCCGGGCTGCGTACCGGTGGCCGCAACGGCGCCAGCGGCGGGCTCGACCGATGCCGCGGGCCGCTCCACAAGGCCGGCACCGCGTCGACCTCGGCACACAGCCGGTACGCGATAGCCTCGTAGTTGATCCGCCACCCGGCGAAGTGCTGCCACGCCTCGAAGACATCGCGCTCACACTCGAAACCCACGTCGGTGAGGCTTTGCACCGCAGACTCGAACTCCTCGAACGCCAGCTCAATGCCGTCATCTGGGCGAGGATCGGGGTCGTACGGCAGCTGGATGGCGTCTGCGATCTGTCGTAGCGCCAAGAAACCCATCCGCAGGGCGAGCCGTGCGGACACTGGCGCGCGCGAGGGCGCAAGGGCGGTCAAGAGGGCGGCGCTGTCCATCACCGCGAGCATGGCGACGACCCAGTGGGTGTAGGGCTGCGGCGAGCGGAACCGGATCAGGGCCGGGTAGTTGCTGTGGCTCTCGGCGACGTCGGCCGCCCAACGCTCCCAGCCCTGGTACAGCCCGTCGAGCTCGCCCTCTGCCTGCAGCCCGACGCGGGTGCGAGCCAGCAGCTCAGGACCGAAGGGCGGGTTGCCGGCCCGAGCCCCCAGCAGCGTCACTTCGGTCTCGCGCCGGTTGAACGCGCCGTAGATCGTCGGCAGGTAACCGATCTGCAGCGCGACCGTCGCAAGCCCGGTCGCGGCGGCAAAGAAGTCGATGGCCGTAGCCCAGGGGTGGTTGCTCGTCTGGAAGCCCAGGGTCAGCAGCGACGAGCCGGCCTCCCGGGTCGACTCGCCGATGTGCCGGGTCTGCGGCCAGAGCAGCAGCGTGAAGGCCACGAGGAACAGCAGCAGCCACGCTGCCAACAGCGTGAGCAGGAACATCGGCCCCTGGGCGGCGAGAACACCGTCCCGGTCGCGGTACGAATCCATCCGGGCGGTGGCCAGGCGAAAAAACCACTTCGTCACGGTGTCAGCCCAGCGAGGCAGGCGTCCCAGGCGCCCGCGCGGGATGACCAGGGTGCGCAGCACGCTGGCGCTCGTCACCAGGGCGATCACCGCTCCCAGCACGGCGGCGAGCACGCGAACGATCTGCACGTCCCCAGTCTGCCGATCCGCGGCCCCCTGCCTGGATGTGAGCCGCCCACGAGGGATCGACTCGGGCCCGGTCGCACAGCAAAGCCACAGCCCGGGCACAGCGCCACCCGATGCTCGGACTAGACGGTCAAGTCATGACAGCGACGATGCTCCCGCCGCAGCCTGCCGACGCGACCGGTCCGTTTGGGCCGTCCGGGGTGACGACCTCTTCCGGGTCTTACCGCGTGTTGACCGAGCAACCGGGGCGGCCGCTGCTCGACGTCGTCATTCCGGTCTACAACGAGGAGGCCGACCTCGAGCAGTGCATCGGGCGACTCCACGAGCACCTGGTGAGCGGGTTTCCGTATTCGGCCCGCATCACGGTCGCCGACAACGCGAGCACCGACCGCACGCTGGCAGTCGCCCAGCGGCTCCAGGCCCAGATACCGGGACTCACGGTGGTGCACCTCGACGAGAAGGGGCGCGGGCGTGCCCTGCGGACGGCGTGGTCGCAGTCAGACGCTGCCGTGCTCGCCTACATGGACGTCGACCTGTCGACCGACCTCGCCGCGCTGCTCCCGCTCGTCGCCCCCCTGGTCTCAGGACACTCCGACCTCGCCATCGGCTCTCGCCTGTCGCGCAGCTCACGGGTGGTGCGGGGCACCAAGCGCGAACTCATCTCGCGCAGCTACAACCTCATCCTGCGCAGCACCCTCGCCGCCCGGTTCTCCGACGCCCAGTGCGGTTTCAAGGCCATCCGCACCGACGTCGCGCGTCAGCTGCTTCCGCTGGTGGAGGACCACGCGTGGTTCTTCGACACCGAGCTGCTCGTGCTGGCCGAGCGCGCCGGCCTGCGGATTCACGAGGTTCCCGTCGACTGGGTCGACGACCCGAACAGCAGCGTCGACATCGTCGCGACCGCCAAGGCCGACCTCAGGGGAGTACTGCGGCTCGGGCGGGGGCTCGCGACGGGTCAGCTGCCGCTGGCCGACCTGCGTGCCACGTTTGCGCGCGCACCCCTTTCGGCAGCGCAGGCGGCGGGGCCCGACGTGCCCGGCGTGCCGGCTGGGTTGCCGCGCCAGGTGTTGCGATTCGGCGCCATCGGCGTTGCCAGCACGGTGGCCTACCTGGTGCTGTTCACCCTGCTGCGCGGCACGACCGGCTCCCAGCCCGCCAACTTCGTCGCCTTGCTCATCACGGCGCTCGCCAACACAGCGGCGAACCGGCGGCTCACCTTCGGCGTCCGTGGTAGCAGGCACGCGGGCCGGCACCAGGTGGAGGGCCTCGTCGTGTTCGGGCTCGGCCTGGCGCTCACCAGCGGCTCGCTTGCCCTCCTGACCGCCGTGACGACGACACCGTCGCGGCTCGTCGAGCTCTCGGTGTTGGTCGGTGCGAACGCAGCTGCCACCGTCCTTCGCTTCCTGCTCTTTCGCGCCTGGGTCTTCCACCCGCGGCGCAGCTCCTGAACGGTCGCCTGCCGCCTGCCGCCCAGCCCGCACCGCGTGGCCTCGACTTGCACGTCCTTTCAGCCCTGCACCAGCCATTCGCCAGCCCGTCATCAGCCAAGGAGACGACATGACAACGACAGCGCCCCCTGACCAGACCATCAGCTCTTACCTCGACGACCGGGCTTCGCCGGGCATGGCGGGCTCCCCACGAGCGCGCCCCGCAGGCGCGGTTGCCCCGCGCCCCGCCAGCAGCCGCCTCACGCGGCTGGTGCGGGGAACTGACGACGACCCGCCCTGGGCTCGGCCGGCGCTGCTGCTCCTGCTGGCCGCGACGGCGGCCCTGTACTTGTGGGACCTCGGCGCCTCGAGCACCGCCAACAGCTTCTACGCCGCGGCCGTTCAGGCAGGCACCAAGAGCTGGAAGGCGATGTTCTTCGGCTCCCTCGACTGGAACAACGTCATCACCGTTGACAAGCCGGCAGTGTTCATGTGGCCGATGGAGATCGCCGGTCGGCTGTTCGGCTTCAACAGCTGGAGCATGCTCGTTCCGCAGGCGCTCGAGGGCGTGCTCGCCGTCGGGCTGCTCGCAGCTACCGTGCGCCGCACCTCAGGTCACGCCGCCGGGCTGCTCGCGGGGTTCGCGCTGGCTGTCACCCCGGTCGCCGCGTTGATGTTCCGGTTCAACAACCCGGACGCGATGCTCACCCTGCTGCTGGTCGGTGCCGGGTACGCCGTCGTCCGCGCACTGCAGAACGGCAGCACGAAGTGGCTGCTCGTGGCCGGAGCGTGCATCGGCACCGGCTTCATCACCAAGATGGGGCAAGCGCTGCTGATCGTCCCCGCCCTGGGTCTGGCCTACCTGGTTGCCGCTCCGACCCCGATCGTCCGGCGGCTGCTGCAGCTGCTGGCCGCGGGTGTGGCGATGGTGCTGAGTGCAGGCTGGTACGTCGCCGCAGTCGACCTGTGGCCGGCAGCCAGCCGCCCCTACATCGGCGGGTCGACCACCAACTCCCTGCTCGAGCTCGCCCTCGGCTACAACGGGCTCGGCCGGCTGTTCGGCAACACCGCGGGTAACGGCGGCGGTGGTGGCGGCGGGTTCGGCGGAGCCGGCGGCGGCTTCGGCGGCCCGACCGGCATCACGCGCCTGTTCTCCAGCGACATGGCGACGGAGGCCTCGTGGCTCCTGCCGACCGCCCTGCTCGCGCTCGTCGTGGGGCTCTGGCTGACCCGCCGTGCCCCCCGCACCGACCTGCGCCGCGCCGCCCTGATCCTGTTCGGTGGCTGGCTGCTCGTCACCGGCGGCGTGTTCAGCTTCATGCAGGGCACGATCCATCCGTACTACCTGATCGCACTCGCTCCTGGCATCGTCGGCGTCGTCGCGGTGACGGCCCGCGAGCTCTGGATCACCCGCGCCATCGCGGTGTCGCGCCTTGCGGCCGTCGTGCTGGTGGCCGTCACTGCTGCGTGGGACGCGCACCTGCTCGGGCTCACGACAACCTTTTTGCCGGCGCTGCGCTATGTGCTGGTGGCCGCGGCCGTCGTGGCTGCCATCGGGCTGATGGCCACCCCCTGGCTGCGTTCCGGCCGGCGTGGCGCGACCGCGCTGGCCGCCGTCCTCGCAGCGGTCTGCCTGGCGGGCCTTGGCGGAACGGCCGCGTATGCGCTCGACACCGCGAGCCAACCGCACACGGGCAGCATGCCGAGTGCCGGCCCGGCCGGCACGGCAGGTAGCGGCGGCTCCTTCGGGGCTCGAACTGGCGGCACTCGGCCGGCCGGGCTCGGCGCCGCAACGGGTCAGCCTGCTGGTCGAACCGCTGGAGGTCCCGGCGGCGGGGAGCAAGCCAACGCCCAGGTCGTGGCCCTGCTGAAGGCAACCACCACGCGGTGGGCCGCTGCTGCCACAGGCTCGATGAGTGCCGCACCGCTGCAACTCGCCAGCGGCACGGCGGTGATGAGCATCGGCGGCTTCAACGGCGGTGACCCGGCGCCGACCCTGGCACAGTTCCAGCAGTACGTCGCCGCGGGCCAAGGTCCGCTACTTCATCGGCGGCGGTGGCTTCGGAGGCGGGGGTGGTAACGGTTCCGGGAGCCAGATCAGCAGCTGGGTCGCGTCGCACTACAAGGCGATCACGGTGGGGGGCCAGACGGTGTACGACCTCAGCGCTCCCACTAGCTGAGCGCATCGAGGAGCTGATGGCTGGTCACCCAGCATGCGTGTGGCCCCGGCACCTGCCGGGGCCAGACGCTTTGGCCCCGCTGGTGCGCTCCTGCGGGCCAGGGGTGCGGGAGCCCTAGGAGCCGACGGGGGTCGTGCCGAACATGAGGACGCGCCGACCGATGTCGTAGTGGACGTCGTCGCTGCGCGAGAGCAGGTTCTGCAGCACCTCGGCGTCCTCCGCGTCGAGCGTCAGCACCTCTTCCCACGCCCCCTGGTCGAGGACGAGCTGCAGGGTGATCATCCCCGGCTCGCCGGACTCGGCAGCGGTCCAGCTGAACTGGTAGTGGCTGAGCTGGCGGACCTTGATGCTGTCGTCGGTCATGCGTGTCACGAGTGCCTCCGTGTGTCGTCGATCTGCTCGGGGGGTGGTCCGAGCGTTGAGGGTCCTGCCCACCTTCGGCTCGGCTAGCCACCAGTCGACGGCGAATACGGCTTGCTTTCAACGGGCCGTACTGCCCGTGAGGAAAGCGTCAGCTGGTGCGGACGACTCGTCCGTTGTGGACGCACTGGACGCCCTGCTTGGGGATCCAGTGGTACTTGACCAGCTTGGTCTCGCCCGCGTCGTTGACCCACTTGTAGGTTCAGCCCGCGGTCCATTGTGACCACGTGCATCGACTCGTGGGTCTGCGTGACGGCCTCCGGCGACGGTGGAGAAGCGGATCGCGAGGTCGGTCCGCTTGCCCTCCTCCTGGAACAGCTTCGCCCGGGTGTAGATGCTGATCGGCTCGTCACCCCACTGTGCAGGTGCGAGCACATATGGCTTGAGCCGGGTGTCGGTCAGCTTCGGGGGACGAACCTGACAGCATCGACGATGTCGAAGTGCTGCGGGCCGGTGCTCCTGGCGCGGAAAACTCGCTCGGCAGGCTCCGCCGGCTTGATTCGGTCAAGATTGTGACGCAGACTCCGTTGTGTGCCGAACCCGGCTGACGCCGATCCCCTGTTGCGTGGCGCTTCCCTGCGGGTGACCCAACCGCGCCTGGCCGTGCTGTCCGCCGTGCAGGAGCACCCGCATGCCGACACCGATACCCTCATCGGCATCGTCCGCGCGCAGCTGGGCGCGGTCTCGCATCAGGCCGTTTACGACGTGCTGCGGGTGTTGACGGGCGCCGGGTTGGTGCGGCGCATCCAGCCGTCCGGCTCCGTCGCGAGATTCGAGGCGCGCGTCGGTGACAACCACCATCACGTCGTGTGCCGGTCCTGCGGCGCGATGGCCGATGTGGACTGCGCTGTGGGTGACGCGCCTTGCCTGACCGCATCCGACGACGCCGGCTTCGAGATCGATGAGGCCGAGGTCGTCTACTGGGGCCGCTGCTCGGCATGCGACGTGCCACCCGCTGACTCACTTTCACCAACCGCACAGATGCAGAGAGGTACGCCGTGACCACGCCCGATACCAAGAGCAACAGCGAGTCCGAGAACCCGGCGATCCCGGGGCCGACCGCCCATACCAGCGGTCGCCCGCACACGAACCGGGATTGGTGGCCTAACCAGGTCGATCTCTCGGTCCTGAACAAGCCGGCGGGCGACTCAGATCCGTTGGGGCCGGACTTCGACTACAAGACGGCCGTCCAGAGCCTGGACTTCGACGCGGTCAAGGCCGACCTGGTGCAGGTGATGCGGACGTCACAGGACTGGTGGCCCGCGGACTACGGTCATTACGGCCCGCTGTTCATCCGTATGTCGTGGCACGCGGCCGGCACGTATCGTCAGTTTGACGGCCGTGGCGGTGCCGGCAGCGGCGAACAGCGCTTTGCCCCGCTGAACAGCTGGCCGGACAACGCGAGCCTCGACAAGGCCCGCCGGTTGCTGTTGCCCGTCAAGCAGAAGTACGGCCGGGCGCTGTCCTGGGCGGACCTGCTGGTCCTGGCCGGCAACGTCGCGCACGAGGACATGGGTTTCACGACGTTCGGCTTCGCGTTCGGCCGAGAGGACGTCTGGCAGCCCGAAGAGGTCGTCTGGGGGCCGGAGGACACGTGGCTGGGCGATGAGCGCTACAGCGGTGAACGGGAGCTGTCCGAGGACGTGGGCGCCGTCCAGATGGGTCTGATCTACGTCAACCCTGAGGGTCCGAACGGCGAGCCGGACCCGATGCGCTCCGCGCGAGACATCCGGGAGACGTTCGCCCGGATGGCCATGAACGACGAGGAGACCGTCGCCCTCATAGCCGGCGGCCACACGTTCGGCAAGACGCACGGCGCGGGCGACCCTTCGCTCGTGGGCCCGGAGCCGGAAGGTTGCCCGGTCCACTCGAACGGGCTGGGCTGGGCGAACCAGCTCGGCAGCGGCAAAGCCGAGTACACCATCACCTCCGGCCTCGAGGGCGCCTGGACGCCCACGCCCACGACCTGGGACGACAGCTACTTCCAGACGCTGTTCGGCTGGGAGTGGGAGCTCACCCAGAGTCCGGCCGGTGCCAAGCAGTGGCAGCCGACCGACCCGGCGTCCGAGATGGTGCCCGACGCCCACCGTCCTGGCGTGAAGCACCGCCCGATGATGGCGACGAGCGACATCGCCCTGATCACCGACCCGGTCTACAAGCAGATCTCGCAGCGCTACAAGGACGACCCGCAGCTGTTCGCCGATACGTACGCACGTGCCTGGTTCAAGCTGCTGCACCGTGACATGGGTCCTCTCTCGCGCTACGTCGGCCCGTGGGTGCCTGAGGCACAGCCGTGGCAGGACCCGGTCCCGGCGGTCGAGCACGACCTTCTCGGCGAGGCGGACGTCGCTGAGCTCAAGGGCACGATCCTCGCCTCCGGCCTGGCGGTCTCCGAGCTCGTGAACACCGCCTGGGCTGCCGCCGCGTCATTCCGCGGCACTGACAAGCGCGGGGGTGCCAACGGCGGCCGCCTTCGCCTCGCGCCTCAGAAGGACTGGGCCGTCAACGCCGGCACCGCGGAAGTCGTCGCGAAGCTCGAGGAGATTCGCTCCTCCTTCGGCAAGCCGGTGTCGATCGCGGACCTGATCGTGCTCGGCGGATGCGCAGCGGTCGAGAAGGCCGCCGCGGACGCCGGTGTCGACGTCACCGTGCCGTTCACGCCGGGCCGCACGGACGCCAGGCAGGAGCAGACCGACGTCGACACGTTCCGATGGCTCGAACCCCGAGCTGACGGCTTCCGCAACTGGGTCAAGCCCGGCTCGAAGCTCAAGCCCGAGACGCTCCTGATCGACCGCGCCTACATGCTGGAGCTCACCGCCAAGGAGATGACCGTGTTGGTCGGCGGCCTGCGCGCGCTCGGTGCCAACACCGGCGGGGTGACGCACGGCGTCTTCACCGACAGCGCCGGCGTGCTCACGCCCGACTTCTTTCGCCACTTGCTCGACCTCGACATCACCTGGCGGACGTCGACGAACGACGAGGGCGTCTACGAGGGCCTCGACGCCGAAGGGAACGTCGTACGCACCGCCACGGCCGCCGACCTGGTCTTCGGGTCGAACTCGATCCTGCGCGGCATCGTTGAGGTCTACTCGGCCGACGACGCCAAGGAGAAGTTCGTGCGCGACTTCGTTGTCGCGTGGGACAAGGTCATGATGCTCGACCGCTACGACGTGAAGTAGGTCTTCCCGATCAGCGCCCCGCGCAGGTTGATGACGCTGACCTGTCCGGTCTTGTTGTAACCGGACAGGTCAGCCCAGCGATAGGCCGCCGAGCGCGACGAGGTAACTCGTTCGACGGTGGTCCACGCGTTGCGGACTGCGAAGCAGGGCACTCTGAACGCCCCCGCGGCGTCGGTGCCGGGGCGGCCTGGGTGGGCCCGAGCAGGCCGCGATGGAGGCTGCGCGGGTCGAGATCGAGCGGCTCCGAGCGACCTCGACCGAGCAGGCCGTGGCGTTGCACCTGCGAGGGAGGAGCGTCGTACACCGGAGCCCGTCCCACCGACGGTCGTGTGTTCTTCCCCCGTGCGAGGGATATTCACCAGATCTTCCGGTGTGCCTACCGGTCCGTAGGGAACACAAGATCCGACATGTTCACGCGAGCGTATGGAAAGGAGATCAGATGACGTCCCCTGGATACGACGACGGGACCATCCGCGTCTTCCCGGGCGACCCCGGCCCGATGCCCCCGACGGGTGCCAGCACCGGTCGGGACCAGGCCGGTCAGGTTGCCGACACGGCCAAGGAGCAGGCAGGCCAGGTGGCTGGTACCGCCAAGGAGCAGGCCGGGCAGGTCGCCGGTACCGCCAAGGAGCACGCCGGTCACGTCGCCGGCACGGCGAGCGAGCAGGCGAGCCAGGTGACCGGGACCGCCAAGGAGCAGGCCAGCGAGGTCGTTGGCACCGCGAAGGAGCAGGTCACGCAGGTGGCCGGCGAGGCGGCAAACCATGCGCGTGACCTGCTGGAGCAGGCTCGCACCCAGGTGCAGGGCCAGGTTGTCAGCCAGAAGGGCCAGTTGACCGAGCGGCTGCGGCAGATCGCGAGCGAGCTGAGTGACCTCGCGTCCGGCAAGGGCAGTCCCCAGGGCGCCGGCGGTGCCGTTGCCGGTCTCGCCCAGCAGGCAAGCCACCGCGCCCAGGGTTTCGCTGACTACATCGAGCGGCGCGAGCCTCAGGACCTGCTCAACGACGGGCGCGCCTTCGCCGGTCGCCGACCCGGCGCTTTCCTGGCAGGTGCGGCCGTGCTCGGCGCGGTTGCTGGCCGCCTCGTCAAGGGCGTCAAGGCCGACACCAGTTCCAGCGGGTCGCTGCAGGGGCAGGCGTTGGTGCCGACCACACTGCAGTCGTCGCAGTCGTCGCAGTCGTCGCAGTCGTCGCAGTCGTCGCAGCCGGCGTACGGCGGGGCGCTGCCTCCGGTGCCGCCAGTGCAGGCGCTGCCTGTCCGTCCGGTCTCGGAGACGCCCATCGCCCCGGTGGCGACCCCGGCCTCGCAGGGCGCGCGCACCGATCCGTACCGGCTGAGCGGTACCGGGGTTCCGGCTGAGCCGGTGACCATCATCGACGAAGCACCGCTGGGGGACCCGATGCCCCTGACGCCGCAGCCGCATGAGCGTCCTTACGGAGGACCGACAGGTGTCTGAGATCTACACCGGCGGTCGGTCCGATGTGTCGACCGACCGCCCGGATGTCTCGCAGGCTTCGGTCGGCGAGCTGGTCAGCGACGTCGCGGCCGACTTCTCCACCCTGATCCGCCAGGAGATCGAGCTGGCCAAGGCGGAGATCAAGGAGGAGGCGACCAAGGCGGGCAAGGGCGCCGGCATGCTCGGCGGGGCCGGCCTGGCCGGCTACTTCGCCCTGCTGTTCGCCTCCGTCGCCCTGATGTACCTGATCAACCTGGTGGTGCCACTCGGTTGGGCCGCGCTGATCGTTGCTGCCATCTGGGGCCTCGCGGCCGCGGTGCTGGCGGCGAGCGGCCGCAAGAAGCTCAAGACTGTCTCGCCCGCTCCCACGCAGACAGCCGAAACCCTGAAGGAGGATGTCCAGTGGGCAAAAGCCCGGACGAAATAAGGCGTGACATCGAGCGGACCCGCGCCGAGCTCGGCGGCGACCTCGACACGCTCAACGAGAAGGTCAACCCGGCCCGCATCGCCGAGCGTCGCGTCGACTCGGCACGTGCCGCTGTCGCCGGCGTCAAGGAGCGGGTCATGGGCTCCAGCGACGACGGCAGCGGTGTGCGCGGTGCTGCCTCGAACGTGACCGGCAGTGTCACCGGTGCTGCGTCATCGGTCACCGACACGGTGTCCGGCACCACGTCCAGCATCGCTGACTCCGTGAGTGGTACTGCGGAGGCAGTCGGCGACCGGGCGAAGGCGGCTCCGCAGCTGGCACGGGCTCGCGCCCAGGGCAACCCGTTCGCCGCCGGTGTCATCGCCTTCGGCGTCGGCTGGCTGGTGTCCTCGCTGATCCCGGTCAGTCAGAAGGAGGCACAGGCCTCGCACCACCTCACCGACAAGGCCAGCGAGCTGGCCGAGCCGGTGAAGGAGCAGCTGACCGGTGCAGCCCAGGAGATCAAGGAAAACCTGGTTCCGCAGGTGCAGCAGGCAGCCGACCAGCTCAAGGAGTCGGCCACCTCGGCGACCTCGACGGTGCAGGAGCACGCCCAGAGCGCTGTCGGCGAGGTCAAGGGCACGGCACAGGATGCCGCGGCCCACGTCAAGGACACGGCCCAGTCCTCGGCCGCAGAGGTCAAGGACACCGCACAGTCCTCAGCTGCCGAGGTGAAGGGGACGGCGCAGTCGTCGGCCTCTGAGGTTCGCGGCACCGCGCAGGATGTGCGCAACCCGTAACAGCATCCGCACGACGCTCGCTGCTCGCCTGCCCCTGGGGTAGGCGAGCAGTTGGCGTTGTCGATGAGTTGACGAGCCCAAGAACGTCGTACCGGTAGGCATCATGAGCCCAGAGCCTGGAACCGGTCGACAGGAGCTTCACTGTGAGCACGCTGCAGGAACCACGCTCGGCGACGGCCCCGCGGTCGGAGCTGCCGGGTGGTCGCCCGCGCCGGCTCTGGGCATTCGGCGTGCTGGCCGTGCTCGTCCTGCTCGTCGGCCTGGGCGGCGGGGGCTTCCAGAGCAAGCTCGCCGACGTGCAGAAGAACGACAACTCTGCATTCCTGCCGGCGTCCGCTGAGTCGACCAAGGTCGACAAGCTGGCTGCGCCGTTCACGCCGACGAGCACGATCCCAGGGTTCCTCGTCTACCAGCGGGCCGGGGGGCTGACGGCAGCTGACCGTTCCAAGGTCGCCGCCGATGCTCAGCGGTTGAGCGCGGTACCCGGCGTCGCCGGCGACCAGGTGGCGCCGCCGACCTTCTCCCGCGACGGCACGGCGGTCTCGATCCTGGTCCCGCTGGCGACCAAGACCGGTGACAAGACGGCGACGGGTCCGGAGCTGAGCGCTGCGGAGAAGCGCATCGAGGCGGTCGGGAAAGCCAGCAACCCCAGCGGGCTCGTCGTCCACACGGCGGGGGCTGGCGGGTTGATCGGGGCGCTGATCGATGCATTCAACGGCATCGACGGCAAGCTCCTGCTGGTAGCCGGGATCGTGGTCATCCTGCTGCTGCTAATCGTCTACCGCAGCCCCGTGCTGTGGTTCTTCCCGCTGTTCTCGGCCGTTCTGTCGCTGGGCGCCGCCTCCCTCGTCATCTACTTCCTGGCCAAGGGCGGAGTGATCACGCTCAACGGTCAGAGCCAGGGCATTTTGTCGGTCCTCGTGATCGGCGCGGGGACCGACTACGCGCTGCTGCTGATCAGCAGGTACCGCGAAGAGCTGCACAACTACCACAGCCGGCGCGACGCCATGATCCGCGCCTGGCGGGGGGCCGCGCCGGCCATCTTGGCGTCGGCCACGACGGTCATCATCGGGCTGCTGTGCCTGCTCGTCAGCCAGCTGAACTCCAACCGGGGGCTGGGCCCGGTCTCCGCCATCGGGATCGCGTGCACGGTCGTCGTGATGCTGACCTTCCTCCCCGTCGCCCTGGTGCTCTGCGGGCGGTGGATATTCTGGCCGCGCATCCCGCGGGTCGACCACAGCGGGGGACTCGAGACGCATGGCGTGTGGGGCCGCGTGGCCGAGGGCGTCGGGCGCCGCTCGCGGCGCAGCTGGGTGGCCGCCGCGCTGGTCCTGCTCGCCTGCGTGGCACTCGTCCCCACGCTGCGCGACGGCGGGCTGTCAACGGCACAGGCGTTCACCAGCAACCCCGACGCGGTGCAGGGGCAGAAGATCTACGACGCGCAGTTCAGCCAGGGCGCGGGCGCCCCCGCTGTCATCCTCACCAACGCCGCACAGCTCGACGCGGTCACGGCTGCGGTCCGCCGCGTCGAGGGGGTCGAGAAGAGCCCGGGGGCGGTCTGCCTGCAGCCGGACTACGTCAAGCTCGCCGCCTTGGTGAAGGCCAATCCCGCTCTGGCGAGCGGCCGTGGCGCAAGTGGGGCGGCGTGCCTGCCGTCGCAGCTGTCGGTCTCGCCCCGCGACGGCCGGACCGTTCTCAACGCCACGCTGTCGTCGGCCTACGACAGCGAAGCCGCCTACGCGACGATTCAGCACCTCCGTACGGCCGTCCACGCGGTACCTGGCGCGGATGCTCTCGTCGGCGGGCAGTCTGGTTTCAACCTCGACGTGCAGAAGGCGTCGACGCGCGACCGAAACGTGATTATCCCGCTCGTGCTGTTGGTGATCCTGCTGGTGCTGGCGGTGGTGCTGCGCGCAGTGGTGGCGCCGCTGCTGCTGATCACGACCGTCGTGCTCTCATTCGCCGCCACGCTCGGCGTGTGCGCGGTCGCCTTCAACCACGTCTTCAGGTTCCCGAACTCCGACCCGTCCTTCCCGCTGTTCGCGTTCATCTTCCTCGTCGCGCTCGGCATCGACTACAACATCTTCCTCATGACCCGGGTACGGGAGGAGGCGCTCCGCCACGGGACCCGGCGGGGCGTCCTGCGGGGGCTGTCGGTTACCGGCGGGGTCATCACCTCCGCGGGCGTCGTGCTCGCCTCCACCTTCGCTGTGCTCGGCGTTCTGCCACTGGTGTTCCTGGCCGAGCTCGGGTTCGCCGTGGCGTTCGGCGTCTTGCTCGACACGCTGCTCGTGCGCTCGGTGCTCGTCCCGGCGCTGTCCTACGACATCGGCCGCCGGATCTGGTGGCCGAGCAAGCTGGGCCGCGGCGCACCCTGACCGAGCACCCGCCCGCATGCGAGCAGCCGCGCGGGCTATGACTGGGTGCGGATCAGCCCGATGTGGGCACGGGGCGGGTATGACAGCGCAGCCCGGCTCAACCCCCCCGCCCATCGCGTCGTCCACACCGCCGATGCCCTCCGTCCCGACGCTGTCCTTCATCGGAACCGCGACCACGCTGCTGCGTCTGGGTGAGTTCACCATCCTCACCGACCCCAACTTCTTGCATCGCGGTGAGCGGGCCTACCTCGGGCGCGGGTTGTGGTCGAAGCGGCTGACCGAACCGGCCATGCCACCGGGAGGTCTGCCGGCTTTGGACCTGGTGCTGCTCTCACACCTGCACGGCGACCACTTCGACAGGCGGGCAAGCCGCGAGCTCGACCACAACCTGCCGGTCGTCACCACGCGGCATGCCGCCCGCCGGCTGCGGCTGCGCGGGTTCGACAACGCGGTGGCCCTGGGCACCTGGGAGACCCACGAGGTCCGGCGCGGGGGGCAGACCCTGCGCATCACGTCGATGCCGGGGCGGCACGCTCCCGGGCCCGCGCAGCAGCTGCTCCCCCCGGTCATGGGCAGTCTCGTCGAACTCACGGCTGATGCAGGGGCGCCCAATGTGCGCCCCTTCCGGCTCTACATAACCGGTGACACCCTGATGGTCGACGAGCTGCGCGCCGTCCCGGAGCGCTACCCGGACCTCGATGCGGCGGTCGTCCACGTCGGGGGGACGAAGATCCTCGGGATGCTCGTGACGATGGACGCACAGCAGGGCGTCGACCTCGTTGAGCTGGTCCGGCCGGGCGTCGCGGTGCCCGTGCACTACGACGACTACGGCGTGTTCCGCTCCCCGCTGAGCGAGTTCCGGTCTGAGGCTGAACGGCGGCTGCCGGCCGGGGCCGTCCAGTACGTCGAGCGCGGGCAGACCGTGCCCTTGGCGCGCCTGAAGCCCTGAGCGCCGGGGCCGGCTCTAGTGCCGTCGCTTCTCGACCAGCTCAGCCAGGCGCTCCAGCGACTCCACATTGCGGCGGCGCAGCAGTTCCTCGCTGAGCCGGTTGTGCACCTTCTGTGCCGGGCCCGACTGGGGCGACTCCTCCATCGTGATGGTCGTCCCCTCGGCCGTCGGCGTGAGCGCGAGTGCGACCCGGGCGGTGCCGAACGGCCACGCTCGCGCGGTCAGCACTAGGCGGCGCCCGGGCTCGACCTCGACCACCTCGGTGTTGTCCTCGATCAAGACGGGCCAGGCCCCCACGGAGTGGTGGATGCGCCGGCCCACGGCGGGCCAGCCGTCGTCGACTCCCCGGATGTGGGAGGCGCCCACCACCCAGAGCCCATAGAGCCATCCATCGGACAGCGCCTCGAAGACAGTTTCTGGTGAAACCTGAACGGTGCGGGTGACAACAGGCATGCACGTGGCCTCCCCCATGATCGGGGCGTCATCACCTCCGAATCGCACATCCGGGTTGGTCGGGTGCGGCAACGGCGGCGATAAGGTCCCTTGAACTGGGCCACAGGGGATGAGGGACGTGGACTTTCTCGTCGCGCGCAACCCCGATCCGCACAGCACGCTGCCCTTCCTGGTGCGCCTGCCGTTGGCCGGTTCGAGCGTCGTTCTTAAGACGAGGGACACGTGGCCGCGGACCAGCAAGGTCTACTGCCACCGGGCCGACGGCTGGCCCGAGGACGCCGAGGTGATCGAGCGGGTGCCGGTGCGCTCGTGCGTCCGGCGCGGTCCGGCGATCGACCTGGTGCTCGAGCGAGGCCGGATGAACCGCTCGCAACTGGTCCTGACGCGGGCACGGGGCCGTGAGGTCATCTTCTGGCAGTCGCCGCGGACGGCCAAGCAGGCGCGGCCCAACGTGGGGCTGCCCACCCGGCGCGCTGCGGGGCGCGTCCCCGAGATCGTCGTCGACTCGGGGGAGAAGTACCCGTACGCGTTCAAGCACCAGCAAGCGAGCACGGTGCGCCGCAGGCTGCCAGCAGGCGACTACGCGGTCGAGCACGGCGGCGCCGTCGTCGCGGCAGTGGAGCGCAAGTCCCTGGCCGACCTGGCCGGCAGCCTGCTCTCGGGGCGCCTGACCTATGCCCTGGCCGAGCTGAGCGCCCTGCCGCGGGCGGCGCTCGTCGTCGAGGAGCGTTACAGCCGCATCTTCAAGCTCGAGCACGCGTCAGGAGGCGCGGTCGCGGAGGCGCTCGCGGAGGCACAAGCGCGATTCCCCTCGGTGCCGATCATGTTCGCGGAGACGCGGCCGCTCGCGGAGGAGTGGACTTACCGCTACCTTGGAGCTGCCCTGACCGAGGTGATGGGCGGTGCGGCGACCGGTGATCTCGAGGCGCGGCTCGGAGCCATGCCGGCCCATGACGACGACCCGGTGCCGCCTGCCGGACCTTCGCCGGCCGCCGTGCGCCACTGGGCGACTGCCAACGGGCTGGCCGTGGCGGACCGCGGCCGCATCCCGGCAGCGGTGCTCAGGGCGTACGAGTCACGAACTGTCTGAGCTGGCCTGATGCCGCCTGAAGCAGGCACGACGCTGCACTAGGCAATCGCGTCGAGCGCGCGCCGGGCCTCGTCGTCGAGCACGACCTCAGCCGCGGCAAGGTTCTCCTCCAGGTGCGCGAGGGACGACGTGCCGGGGATCAGTAGCACCCTCGGCGCCAGCGCGAGCAGCCAGGCCAGTGCCACCTGCCCGGCTGTGGCGCCCAGACGGGAAGCGGTCGCCGCCACGACCGGGTGGTTGAGCACCGGCTTGTCCGGCGCGAATGCCGAGCCGAGCGGGAAGAACGGAACGAAGGGGATGCCCTTGTCGGCGCACTCCTGCAGCACGGGCAGGCCTGCGCGGTCGGTGACGTTGAGCGGGTTCTGCACGCAGACGATCGGGGTCAGCTCCAACGCGTGCAGCAGCTGCTCGTGGCTCACGTTGCTCAGGCCGACCCCCGCGATCAGGCCCTCGTCGCGCGCCGCCGCCATCGCCCCGAGCTGATCGTCGAAGCTGACGCCTGTGCGGTGGCCGGCGTCCAGCAGCCGCAGGTTCACGGCAGCGAGCCGGTCGACTCCAAGGGTGCGCAGGTTGTCCTCGATGCCGCTGCGCAGCTCCTCCGGCCGGTCCGCAGCCAGCCAGCCGCCCTTCTCGTCTCGCCTTGCCCCGACCTTGCTCACCAGCGCCAGGTTGTCCGGGAACGGGTGCAGTGCCTCGCGCAACAGCTCGTTGGCGACGTCGGGACCGTAGTACTGAGCGGTGTCGATGTGGTCAACCCCGAGCTCGACCGCTCGCCGGACTACCGCGAGCGCCTGCTCCCGGTCTCGTGGTGGGCCCATGACGCCGGGGCCGGGTAGCTGCATCGCCCCGAAGCCCATCCGGTTGACCTCGTACGGACCCAGCTGAGCGCGATGCGGCATGCCGCAAGCCTAGGGGCAGCACAGTCAGCAGCCCGCCTGCTCTCCCCCGCAGGTATGAGGAATGGGGCCGGCAGATCGTCATCGCGGCGGAGGCGAACGGCCGCATCCGCCCCTAGCGTGGGCGGTGTCGTTGGGTCGCGGCAGGCGCGTTCTAGCACCGCAGCACCAGTTTCGCCACCGGCCGGACCGCCCGGCCGGCCCCATGCCAAGGAGGCAGAAGATGACCGACGCCAGCGCTACGTTCACCAGCGCACTGTCCGAGTCGACAAAGTCCGCCGCGTCCACCGGGTGGTTGGTACTGCTCGGCGTGGTCGGCGTGGCTCTGCTGGTGCTGTTCGTCGCCGCTGTCGTGTCGATCGTGCGCTCGCGCCGGCTGACCAGCCAGGGCAAGATCGTCTGGATCATCGGCGTGCTCATCTTCCAGTTCTTCGGCCCGCTGGCCTGGTTTCTCGTCGGGCGCAAGAACAGTCCGCAGCTGTACCGCTCGTCGCCGGCCTGAGCCAGCTCATCGGCCGGGCGGCCTTGTCGGCTCAACGACCAGGCTCGGCGATCCCGTGCTCGTAGGCGAAAACAACAGCCTGTACCCGGTCACGGCAGTTGAGCTTCGCGAGCAGGCTGCCGACGTGGGTCTTGACGGTCGACGGGCTTACCACGAGTGTCTCGGCGATCTCAGCATTGGACAGGCCGCGGGCAACCAGACCGAGGATCTGGCGCTCCCGCTCCGTGAGCTGCCGGACCTCATCGGTCCCGCGCTGACGTGCCGGCAAGCGGGCGAACTCGGCAATCAGTCGCCGGGTCACCTGCGGCGCGACCAGGCCCTGGCCGCCGGCCACCAGGCGTACCGCAGCGACCAGCTCGTCCGGCTCGACGTCCTTGAGCAAGAAGCCGCTTGCCCCCGCTCGCAGCGCTCCGAAGACGTACTCGTCGAGGTCGAAGGTCGTCACTACCAGCACGGCGACGGGGTCGACGACCCGGGGTCCGGCCAGCTGCTCGGTGGCCGAGATCCCGTCCAGCCCAGGCATCCGCACGTCCATCAGCACGAGGTCAGGGCGGATCCGCCGGGCCACCCGCACTGCCTGAGCGCCGTCAGCGGCCTCGCCCACCACGGTGAGGTCGGGCTCCGCATCGAGGATGGTGCGAAAGCCAGCGCGCACGACCGCCTGGTCGTCGGCCACCACCACCTGAACGTTCACGGGGTCACGGCCGCTGCGGCAGCCGGACGGTGACCTGCCAGCCGTGGTCGGGTGTGGGTCCCGCGACGAGCGTGCCGCCGGCCTGCTGCACCCGCTCGCGCATCCCGACCAGCCCGTGCCCCGCTCCCGGCCAGTCCCCGCTTGCCGCTGCCGGCGGGCCGTTGCTGGTCGGGCCGTTGCGCACGACGAGCGTCAGACCGTGGTCATGGGTGACGCTCAGCATGACGGCTGCCCCGGGAGCGTGCTGCCGCGCGTTGGTCAATGACTCCTGGACCACTCGGTAGGCGGCTACATCGCTGGCGGCCGGCAGGTGCTCGGGGGGGCCGCAGGTCACGACGTCGAGCGACATCCCGGCGGCTCGTGCGCTGCTGACGAGCTCACTCAACCGGGCGAGGGTGGGTTGCGGTGACCGCCCCCCGCCGTCGTCCTCGCGCATGACGCCGACGAGCTGGCGCAGCGCCGTCAGGGTTTCCCGGCCCTGCCGGCGGATGTCGTACAGGGTGGACTTGACGGCCGCCGGGTCCGTGTCGACGAGCCGGTCTGCTGCTCCGGCCTGCACCACGATTGCGGACAGGTCGTGTGCAGCGATGTCATGCAGCTCGCGGGCGATCCGCGTGCGCTCCTCCGCTGCGGCGAGGCGGTCACGCTCCAGCCGCTCGGCCTCCAGCCGGTCGGCGCGGTCGACCAGCTCAGTGGTGGCGGCACGCCTGCCCCGTACGGAGGCTCCGAGCAGGGCCGGGATGCCGTAGCTCGCCAGCGTCGCGAAGGCGAGGGCCCGCAGGCTGGTGCCCGGTACACCCCAGAAGGTCGGGCCGCTGACCCGCCCGCCTGCCTGAGTGATAACAAGCGCACCGAGGCAGTGAGCAGCCGCACAGCCGGCGAGTGCCGGGGCGACCGTCCGCCAGCTTGCCAGGCTAGCCAGCGTGTAGGCGCAGACCACGATGCCGATGCCGGGGCCGACTGTCGTCACTGACAGCGCCGCGCAGACCAGGACCAGCGCCGTCGCCAGCGCGAGCGCCGTGCGGGGGAGCCGGCGTCGAGCGCCGATGGCTGCGCAGCCCGCCACGGTCAGCAGGGTGGCAGCGGTCAGCAGCAGAGGCGAAAGCGGTGTCGCCTTCGGCTGGCGGGCGTGCACCAGCAGGCTCGCCAGGACGAGCCAGGTCGCGAGGGTGCCCGCGAGAATCGCTGCCGCGACCGCGTCTCGCGCCGATCCGGTCCGCGCGCCCAGCCGCGCGGTCGCTCGTCGCCAGTAGCTCACGCGCCGGCTCCCGGGCGGCTCGGGGCTCCCGGGCAGCTCGGGGCTCCCGGGCAGCTCGGGGCTCCCGGGCAGCTCCGCCTCGCGTGCGTCACCGCCCGATTGTCGGTCATAGCGCCCGATGGCGCCTCGGTCGCAGGTACCGGATGGGCCGGCCGAAGCGTGCGCTGGTGGGGGCTGGACCGGACCCTGCGGACCGCCGACCCGCAGACGTGGCGCCAGATCTTTGGCGACATCGACGACCAGCTGAGTTAGGAGATCGTCACGCGGGTCAGCGCGGCCTTCTTCGAAAGGTTCCTGCGCGGCCAACCGGAGCCCATCCTCGACCGTTCGCCCGAGTACTACCCCCAGCTCGAGAATCGGACCGGGCTCATCGCCAAGGGGAAGCAGGCAGCGGCACCGAGGCACTTGCCGGACCGGTGGTGGCGGCGGCCCTGCGCCTCCACCGCAGTGCCTCTACAGCATTGCCGCTACCGCAGCGTGCTCAGCGCGGCCGTCATCGCACCCAGCTCGTCGAGTAGGCCGTCGGCGGAGGCGTCGATCGCCTCGTTGCTGGTGAGCGCGCCGTCGTCGCTGACGTACTGCCGGACGAAGGGCAGGGCGACCGCGCCCTGGATGGGCACCATCTTGAGCGCCGTGATCACCTGCTTGAGCATCTGGACGGCGCGCAGGCCGCCGGAGACGCCGCCGTAGCTGACGAAGCTGACCGCCTTGTTCTGCCACTCGACGAACAAGAAGTCGATGGCGTTCTTGAGCGCCCCATTGATGCCGTAGTTGTACTCGGGCATGACGAACACGTAGGCGTCGCCGCGGGAGATGGTCTCGCTCCAGCGCAGCGTGTGCTCGTGGGTGTAGCGGTGCAGCCGCGGGTGGTTGGGCTCGTCGAGCAGCGGCAACCCGACCTCCGCGAGGTCGACGACCTCGACCTGGAAACCGCCATGCAGCCGGGCGCGTTTCGCGAACCAGTCGGCGACGTGGATGCCCACCCGGCCGGGCCGGGTACTGGCGATGATGACCTGCAGGACGGGCTGGCTCACGCGGGGGGACTCCTTGGGGGGGATCGGCGGCAGGCGGCCACCACCTCTGCAGAGTAGGGTTCACTCGCCGTAAGCACACAGGAGCGCGGGTGCCTCGTGAGCCAAGAAGGAGCGCGGTGAGCAGTCCGGCAGGCGCACTCAAGCGGTTCTTCGTGGGCCGGCCACTCGACAGCGGGCAGCTCGGCGACACTCTGCTGCCCAAGAAGCTCGCCCTGCCGGTATTCGCGAGCGACGCCCTCTCGTCCGTGGCGTACGCGACCGAGGAGATCCTGCTCGTGCTCAGCCTCGGCGGGATCGCGCTGTTCCACTACACCGGCTACATTGCCGCCGGTGTCGTGCTGCTGATGCTCGTGGTCGTCGCGTCGTACCGGCAGAACGTTCACGCCTACCCCTCCGGCGGAGGCGACTACGAGGTGGCGACGACCAACCTCGGGCCCTCGGCCGGCCTGGTGGTGGCCAGCGCGCTGCTCGTCGACTACGTGCTGACGGTCGCGGTGTCGGTCAGTGCCGGCGTGGCCAACATCGCCTCCGCGTTCCCGTCCTTGGCCGGGCACAACGTGACGATCGCGCTGGCCATCGTCGCCATCATCACCTTCCTCAACCTGCGGGGGCTGCGCGAGTCGGGCACCGCGTTCGCCATCCCGACCTACCTGTTCGTCGCGGCGATTGTCGTGCTGCTCGCGGTCGGGGCCTACAAGGTGCTGCTCGGCAGCGGGATGACGGCCGAGAGCGCGAAGTACCAGATCCAAGGGGGGTCGCACTTCGCCGGCCTGGCTCTGGTGTTCGTCCTGCTGCGAGCCTTTGCCTCCGGGTGCACGGCGCTCACCGGCGTCGAGGCGATCAGCAACGGCGTGCCGGCCTTCAAGCCGCCCAAGAGCAAGAACGCGGCCACCACGCTCGCCCTGCTCGGTGTGATCGCCGTGTCTATGTTCATCGGCGTGACGGCGCTGGCGCTCGCCAGCCACGTGCACACCTCGGAGAACCCGTCCGACCTGGTCGGGTTACCGGCGGGGCAGCCGGTGCGGACCGTCATCGCGCAGGTGGGCGCCGCGGCGTTCGGCGGCAGTTCGCCGCTGTTCTACTTCACCCAGTTCGTCACCGCGCTGATCCTCGTGCTCGCGGCCAACACGGCATTCAATGGCTTCCCTGTGCTCGGCTCGATCCTCGCGCGCGACAGCTACCTGCCGCGCCAGCTGCGCACCCGCGGTGACCGGCTGGTCTTCTCCAACGGGGTGCTGCTGCTCGCCGGGTTCGCCGCCCTGCTGATCATCACGTTCCAGGCATCGCCCACCCGATTGATCCAGCTCTACATCATCGGGGTGTTCGTCTCTTTCGTCTGCAGCCAGACCGGGATGGTGCGGCACTGGACCCGGTTGCTGCGGACCGAGACAGACACCGCCCGTCGGCGGCAGATGACCCGGTCACGCGTGATCAACTCTGTTGGCGCCGCGTTCACCAGCATCGTGCTCGTCATCGTGCTGATCACGAAGTTCGCCCGGGGCGCCTGGATCGTCGTCGTGGCGATGCCGATCATCTTCTTGACGATGCGATCGGTCCGGCGGCACTACGACCGGGTGCGCGAGGAGCTGCAGCCGTCCGATACGCGGCCGGTCCTGCCGAGCAACAACCACGCGATCGTGCTGGTGTCGAAGCTGCACGCACCCACCATCCGCGCCCTCGGCTACGCGCAGGCGGCCCGGCCGTCGCGGCTCGAAGCGGTCACGGTCAGTGTCGACGAGGCCGAGCTGGCCGGCCTGCAGGAGGAGTGGGACCGCCTGGCGATCCCCATCGACCTGAAGGTGCTGCACTCCCCGTACCGCGAGATCACCAAGCCGGTGCTCGACTACGTGAGCCGGCTGCGCTCGACCAACCCGCGCGACATCGTGACCGTCTACATCCCTGAGTACGTGGTGGGCCACTGGTGGGAGCAGCTGCTGCACAACCAGTCGGCGCTGCGGCTCAAGGGGCGCCTGCTCTACCAGCGCGGAGTCGTCGTCGCGAGCGTGCCCTACCAGCTGCAGTCCTCCGAACGACGGGTCAACCAGCAGGTCACCCCGCGGATGCCCGGGCTGCGCTGGTCTGAGCCGACCCCCACGGGGGCCAGGCGTAGCGAGCCGAATGGCGAGGCCTGGACGAACGGGCGGCAGCCCGCTGTCGTCAGCAGGGCGGCGGGCGACGCCGAGCGTTAGGCAGGATGCGCCGGGGGCTGCGCGGCCGTCCTGCCGGTGAGTCGCCGCAGCGAGCTGTAGGTCGGCACGAGGGCGTCGTACAGGTCGGTCAGCACCGGCCGCAGCTCGGCGTAGACGCGGCTCGCCGCCTCGCCTGGCGCCACCGTGTGGTCGATGCGCACCAGATCGGCTGCCGCTTCCAGCGAGTCCAGCCGTCCCAGTGCGTGCATGCCCAGCAGGGCGGCACCCAGGCTGGAGCCCTCGGGGCCGGCGGGATAGCTCACGGGCATGCCGAGTGCATCGGCGAGCAGCTGCTGCCACAGTGGGCTGCGGGCGAATCCGCCGGTCGCGCGGACCTCGTGCACCTCGTGCCCAGCCGCCCGCACGGACTCGAGGACGAGCGCGAGCTGCTGGCACACCCCCTCAAGGGCCGCCCGCACCAGGTGGCCGCGCCGGTGCTCGCGGGTCAGCCCGACGTAGGCGCCCAGCGGCAGCGGGCTCCACTGCGGGGCGCGCTCGCCGAGCAGGTAGGGGAGCATCAACAGCCCGTCACTGCCGGGAGGGATGTCGGCAGCGAGGTCGAGCAGGGCGAGCGATGCCTGCTCGGCATCGGCGCCCAGCCCGGGAGCCAGCGCGTCACCGGCCCACTCGAGCACGATCCCCCCGTTGTTGATCGCGCCGCCGACCACCCAGCGGTCGGTGGTCAGGGCATAGCAGAAGACGCCGCCGGACGGGTCGACGCCCGGCCGCTCGACGGTCACCCGCAGGGCGCCACTGGTCCCGATCGAGCATGCCGCCACCCCAGGCCGTACGGCGCCGAGGCCGAGGTTGGCGAGCGGCCCGTCACCGGCGCCGACGACGACGGGCGTGGTCGGCGCCAGGCCGATCGCATCGGCGACGGAAGCGAGCAGCCCCGGCAGCACCGTGGTGGTGGGGACGAGCTCAGGCAGCTGCCCTGCCGTAACGCCGGCGAGCTCCAGCGCCTCGGCGTCCCACTCAAGCAGGGTGATGTCGAGCAGGCCGGTCCCGGATGCGAGTGAGTGGTCGATGACGAGACGCCCGCACAGCCTCAGCAGGAGGTACTCCTTGATCCCCACCCAGTGCCCGAGGCTGGCGGCGAGCGTGGCGTCGTGCTCGTGGAACCACATCAGCTTGGCGAGCGGCGCCATGGGATGAACCGGCGTGCCGGTTCGGAGGTGCAGCGCGAGGCCGCGTGCCGAGGTGCGCAGCTGCTCGACCTGCGCAGCGGCCCGCGTGTCGGCCCAGGTGATGGACGGGGTCAGCGGCGTCCCGTCGGCCGCGAGTCCGATCAGGCTGTGCATGGCCGAGCTGAATGACAGGCCGGCGATGGGGCGGTCGAGGCTACGGACGGCGGCCACGACGACTCGAAGCCCCGTGAGGACGGCATCCAGGATGCCAGCGGGGTCCTGCTCGGCCCACCCGGGATGCGGTTCGGCGAGCGGGTAGCCCTCGGAGTGCGAGGCGAGGGCGGTGTAGGTCGAGTCGTAGGCCGCCACTTTGGTGCTCGTCGTGCCGATGTCGACGGCCAGGATGACGGCGCCGTCCGCGCTGACCGCGCTATCGGCGGCCACTACCCGGCGGGTGCCGCCGCCGTGCCGAAGCGCCGAGCTGAACGCTCACGTGCCTTCGCCGCCTCGACCGCCCTGTCCTTCGGCGGTGACGAGGCCAGCAGCTCGTCCAGCAAGGTCATCGAAGCCGCCGTGACGGCGTCGACCGCACGCTCGACGGCTTCCGCGTTGCGCTGCGCCGGCTGCGCCGCCCCGCTGATCTTGCGGACGTACTGCAGCGCCGCGCTGCGCACCTCCTCGGGCGTCGCCGGCGGGTCGATGTTGTGCAGGCTGCGGATGTTGCGACACATGCGGGCATCGTAGGGCTGCGGCCCAGGCGGTGCGGCCGCCGCTCACGAGGTCGAGTGCCGGATGGTCACCGACATCCTCGGCCCGACCGGACGCGCGGTCTTCGGGACACAGTGCTGCCAGTCGTGCTGGCACGCGCCGCCCATCACGATCAGGTCGCCGTGCCCTGGCTGGAAGGTGTGCGTCGTCGTCGTCGTCGTCGAGGCGGCTGGCCGCAGCAGGAACCGTCGGCGCGCGCCCAGCGACACCGTCGCCACCAGCGGGTTGGTCAGCACTCGGGCGTTGCGGTCGCCGTGCCATGCCACCCCGTCCTGGCCGTTGCGGTAGAGGTTGACCCAGACGCTGTCGAAGTGCACGCCGTACCGGGTGCTGAGCGCGGCGCAGATGTCCGGGACTGCCTGCGGCAGCTCGGTCAGCGGAGCGGGGTCGTCCGCCTCGGCAGTAGAGCCGCCGTGCGGCAGCCCGCGCATCGCCGCCGCGGTGTCGGCCCGGCTCCACGTCCTGCTGCCCGGGCCGACCGCCCACCCCGCCGTGAGCCGCGGCTCGCGAACGGTGCGCTCGTACATCCACACCTCGCGCTGGCGCCACTGCGCCGTCTGGAGCACGTCGTCGAACAGCTGGTCGGCGCCAGAGAGCCAACCGGGCGCGTAGTCGACCCAGGAGGTGGCGTCGAGCTCGGTCCGCACCAGCGTCTGGAACTCCGGATCGGCAATGGCCGGCCCCTGGTCGAGCATCGACGGCTGTAGCAGCAGTGGCTCGTCCACATCCGCAACGGTAGCCATCTCGAGCGCTTCTCTCTCCTGCAATTTCCTCCGTTTTGCGGCTTCCCGGCGCGCCGCGCTTGCACTGCGCCTCAGCTCCGTATTTGTTGCTGATGTTGCCGCCGTCCCGCCGGACGGCGGTGTTGCACGACGAAAGTTGCGCCGATGCGTGCATTCCGCCCTGCTCGCCCTCAACGGTCCCTCAGCCCCCTGCTTGCCGCAGCGGCCGCCACTGCGCTGGTGACTGCCGGCGTCGGCCTGGCTCCTGCTGCGCTAGCAGCCGGCCCGGCAGCCTCGGGCCCGGCAGCCGGAGCCGCCGACGGCTCCGGGCCGCATCGCAACGTCATCGTCCTGTTGAAGAACCAGCACGCCGAAGCGCCGGCCTCGCCGTCGACGCTGGGCGTCCGGCGTCAGCGGGTTCAGGCCGACCAGGCCCCCGTGAAACGCCAGGTGCAAAGCGCCGGAGGCACGCTAGGACCGAGCTACACCACCCTCAACGGCTTCGCCGCCAGCGTCCCGCCCGGCGACCTGGCCGCACTGAGGGCAGACCCCGCGGTGGCCGCGGTGGTGCCCGACCTGCCACTGACCCGGCCCAAGGCCAGCCCTGACAGCACCGATCCCGCACCTGGCACCTCGCCCGCCCCGACACCTGCGGGAGCCTGCCCGACCGACCCGGCCAAGCCGAAGCTGGAGCCGCAAGCCCTCGAGGTCACGCACACCAACTCCGACGACCCGAGCGCACCGACCGCGCGCAAGCTGGGGGCGAACGGAGCGGGCGTCAAGGTGGCGTTCATCGCCGACGGGCTCGACGTCAACAACCCCGACTTCATCCGGGCCGACGGCAGCCACGTCATCACCGACTACAAGGACTTCAGCGGCGACGGCACCGCAGCGCCCACCAGCGGGGCCGAGGCGTTCGGAGATGCCAGCTCGATCGCGGCCCAGGGCCGGGTGAGCTATGACCTGTCGAGCTTCGTCAACCCCGCCGCCCAGACGCTGCCCACGGGCTGCACCATCCGCATCGAGGGGGTGGCGCCCGGCGCGGAGGTGGTGGCGCTCAAGGTGTTCGGGGGTGAGACCGCCCCGACCTCGGGGTTTCTGGCGGCGATCGAGTACGCGGTGAACACTGACCACGTCGACGTGATCAACGAGTCGTTCGGCGGCAACCCGTACCCGGACAACGGCACCGACCCCATCTCGATCTTCGACGAGAACGCCGTCGCCGCCGGGGTCACCGTCGTCGCCAGCAGCGGAGACGCCGGGATCGGCGGCACGGTCGGCTCGCCCGCGAGCTCGCCCGGGGTGATCCTGGTCGGGGCATCGACGACCTTCCGGCTGTACTCCCAGATCGGCTATGCGGGCTTCCCGCTCTCCAGCGGCACCTACGCCGACGACCAGTCGAGCGGGCTGTCGTCTGCCGGCATCACGCAGGGCGGCTTCACCCCGGGCCCGTTCGTGCCGGGCCGGTACACCACCTCCGGTGTCCCGCGCGACCCGCGCACCCTCGATCTGCTCGCTCCCGGTGACTCCGGCTGGGCGGTGTGCTCCGCCGACCCCACCTACACCGACTGCACCAACGCGCTTGGCGACCCGTCGCCCATCATCGACTTCGGTGGAACCAGCCAGTCGTCCCCGCTCACCGCCGGCGGCGCGGCCCTCGTCATCCAGACCTACCGGGCAGCCCACGGCGGAGCGAGCCCGAGCCCCGACCTGGTGCGCAGGATCCTCGACAGCTCGGCCGACGACCTGGGCCTGCCGGCGGAGGAGCAGGGTGCGGGCCGGCTCAACACCTACCGGGCGGTGCAGCTCGCGCGGTCGGCTGCGGCGCCCACCCCTCCCGGCACCGGTGGACTGCTGCTGAGCTCCCCCGGCCTGACCGGGCACGCCGCGCCGGGCGCTGCGCTGACCCGCACGGTCACAGTGACCAATCAGGGCGGAACGGCTCGGCAGGTCGCCGCGGGGCTACGGGCCGTCGACGACCCCGTCTCGACGGCCACCCAGCGCACGACGTTGACCAGCGGCACGGCGGACGGCACGTTCCTCGACGCCTTCGGCATCACGCGCATCTTCAAGAAGGTGCCGATCACCGTCCCGGCCGGGGCGGACCGTGTGGAGGTCGACGCCTACGGCACGGGTTCCAGCGCGACGATCCTGCGCCTCGCCCTGCTCGACCCCACCGGTCGGTACACGGCCTTCTCCATCCCGCAGGGCACCGGCACGAATGCGGTGACCGACGTGCACGACCCCGCCCCGGGGCGGTGGACGGCCATCGTGTTCTCAAGCCAGAGCGCAGCAGGATACAAGGGACCGGTCTCGCTGCGGGTCACATCCACCCGGGCGCGGTCGGCCGGCACGGTCACGCCGGCGACCTTCTCGCTGGCGGCCGGCGCCAGCCGGACGCTGTCGGTCACCACGACAGCTCCACGCTCCGGTAGCACCGCCGCCTCGCTGGTGCTGAGCGGGACCGGGCTCGGCAGCATCTTCGGCGGGACTGGCGCTTCCTCACTTCCCGTCGTCACGACGGCGGTCGCCCCCGTCACTGCCGCCGGCGTGACGGTCTCGGGAACGTTCACCAAGGGCAACGGCCGCGCGTACAGCCCCGCGCAGACCGACACCTACCTGCTCGATGTGCCCGCGGGGCAGCCTGCGCTCACCGTCGACCTGCGGCAGCCGACCGCACACCCGAACAACGTCTCCGTCTATCTCGTCAGCCCTGAGGGCGAGCCCCTCGGGCTCGAGACCAACGAGAAGTCCGTCCTCGGCGGTGGCACCCGGTTCAGCCCCGGGCTGACGACGTCGACCCTGTCGCCGCGTCCCGGCCGCTGGACGCTGGTCGTCGTCCTCAACAACCCGGTCGCGGGTGCGGCGCTGCCCCAGCCGTATACGGCGACGGTCTCGTTCCGCAGCCGCGTGACGGTCAGCTCGACCGGGTTGCCCCAGGGGGTCACCCTCAACCGGGGGCGCGCCGCCGCTGCGTCCGTGACGGTCACCAACAACGGGCCCGCGCCGGAGGCCGTGTTCCTCGACCCGCGCACCTCGAGGCTCGCGTCGTACACGCTGGCCCCGCAGACCGACACCCAGGACCTGCAGCTGCATCCCACGGGCGACCAGGCGCCCGCGGCACCGAGCTGGCTGGTGCCCACGCAGTCGTCGGCGTTCGCGGTGCAGGGCAGCGCCACGCAACGCGCCTTCTTCGACGTGCAGCCACTCGTGACCCTTGCTCCTGACGTCGAGTCCACGTTCGGCACGGCGCCCAAGGCCAGCATCACCGCCACCGAGCTCTCGCCCGGCCTGTGGGGTGCCTTTCCCGGCCCCATCGGACCGTTCGGCGACGATCCCGCGCCGGACGGGACCATCAGCCTCACCGCCTCGGTGAGCACGCTGGCCTTCGACGACACTGTGACGACGTCGACCGGCAACTTCTGGCGCCAGAGCATCGATGCGGACGCGACTGTGGATCCGGTCGTGCTCCCGCCCGGCGCGTCGGCCACGCTGAAGGTCTCGATCACCCCGACGGCCGCGCGCGGCACGGTTGTGAGCGGCCGGCTGTTCGTCGACACCGAGAACCCCGTGACGCAGTCGGGCAGCGAGCTGGCCGTGCTGCCCTACCGCTACACGGTGGGGTAGGGCATTCCGGATTGCTGAGCGGCGGGGTCGGTGCGCCTTCGAGCCACCGCCGGTGCGACGATCAGTGGATGCCGACCGCTCGTGCCACGACAGTCATCGACGCGCCTGTCGACGTCGTCTTCGCCTACGTCGACGACTGGAGGCACGCGCCGGTCTACACCCAGGACCTGGTCAAGTGGGAGCCGGCTGGGGAGCAGACCAAGGGTCTCGGGTCGGTGTTCCACGCCGCTATGAAGATGGGGCCGATCACGCAGGAGTCGACCCTCGAGATCGTCCGGTACCAGCCCGACGCCGAGCTCGGCTGGGAGCCGCGGGCGGGGTTCTCCCAGCGGGGTGCCTACACCTTCACGCCCGTGGGCGACGGGACCGAGGTCAGCTTCGAGATCCAGTTCGACCTGCCCGGCGGCATGGCCGGCCGCCTGCTCGGCAAGACGATCGAGCCGATCCTGAAACAGAACGTCAGCCAGACGCTGAAGAACCTCAAGCGCGAGCTGCAAGGCAGTGGCTGAGGCAGTTCCCGACACAGCGACCGCTGCGAACACCTCGGAGCTCGATCGTCGGCGCGGGTTCGTCCAGCGAGCCACCGCGCTGGAGCGGCCGGCGTCGGTACCTGAGCTGGTGCTGCACCTTGCGGGTGAGATCACCCCGATCTGGCAGATGACCGAGGTCGAGCTGGCCACCGAGGGGCTGCCACCGCCCTTCTGGGCCTTCGCATGGGCGGGCGGCCAGGCGGTCGCCCGGTACGTCCTCGACCATCCGGAGCGCGTGGCGGGCCGACGCGTGCTCGACCTCGCGGCCGGCTCCGGTATCTGCGGGATAGCAGCGTGCCTCGCAGGCGCTGCGGGCGTAGTGGCCGCCGACATCGACCCGTTCTGCGACGCGAGCATCGCGCTCAACGCTGCCGCGAACGGCGTCGAGGTCGCGTTCACCGCCGCCGACCTGCTGGGCGCCCAGCCCCCGGCTGCCGAGGTCGTGCTGGCCGGCGACGTCTGCTACGAGCAGCAGATGAGCCGGCAGATGCTCGGGTGGCTGCGGCAGGCGCACGAGGCCGGCGCGCTGGTGCTGCTGGGCGACCCCGGTCGGGCCTACCTCGACACCTGGGGACTCACCCTGCTGGCCGAGTACGACATCGTCACCACGCCCGAGCTCGAGGATGCCGCCAGCAAGCGCACGAGGGTCTACACGCTGGCCTGAGCCCTGGGGGGCCCGCTCACGTCGACGCACACTTGGCCGCCGGCCTGAACCTCGTGCGGGCTCGGCGCCACCCCCGTGCGAGGGTGTGCCTCACAGCGATCTTGGGCCGGCCGTGACAGATCATCGATCCGGCGTCGGCTTGGCCACCTGCGTCTGATCTGGGCGGGACTGCATTGAGACACCGTTCCGCGGTTATCGTGCCGATGGCGGCCGCATTCGCCGACTGGCCGGTCCTGCCGCCAGCGCGGCCAAACCGAGCCGCCACCACCGAGCCGCACACCGCCCGAGCCGAAGGTGACCATGTCAGCCGACCCGCACCCGACCGACCATCCGCCCCGCGAGCTGGCGGAGACCGAGTACGACGTCATCGTGCTCGGCGGCGGCTCGACCGGCGAGAACGTGGCCGACTACGCGCACCGCGGCGGCCTGTCCACCATCGTCGTCGAGGCCGAGCTGGTCGGCGGCGACTGTTCCTACTGGGCGTGCATGCCCAGCAAGGCGCTGCTGCGCTCCGGGGAGGCGCTCGACGCGGCCCGTGACATCGCCGGCGCCCGGGAGGCGGTCACCGGGCAGCTCGACGCTCCCGCCGTACTCGCCCGCCGCAACAGCTTCACCAGCAACTGGAACGACGAGAGCCAGGTCGAGTGGCTGCAGACCACCGGACTGCCGCTGGTGCGGGGGACTGGTCGCCTGGTCGCGCCGCGCCAGGTCGAGGTCACGGGCCCCGAGGGCGACATCGTGACGCTGAACGCCCGTCAGGCCGTCATCATCGCGACGGGGAGCAAAGCGGCCCTGCCGGCGATCGACGGCCTCGCCGGCGCGGCGCCGTGGACGAGCCGCGACGCGACGAGCGCTCAGCAGGTGCCGGCGAGCCTGGTCATTCTCGGCGGCGGCGTGATCGCCGTCGAGATGGCGACGGCCTACCACGGGCTCGGCACCCAGCAGATCACCTTGCTCGAACGCGCCTCAAGGCTGCTCGGCAAGTCAGAGCCGGAGGCCAGCTCACGGCTCGGAACGGCGTTGACCGAGCAAGGGATCGACGTGCGCACCGGCGTCCAGGCGACGGCGGTGCACCGCGGCGCAGACGGCCGGGTCACGGTCACCACCGGCGATGGCGGCGAGGTGCGGGCCGACGAGGTGTTGGTCGCGCTCGGCCGCTCCCCGCGCTCGGACGACCTCGGGCTCGAGGCCGTCGGGCTGACGCCGGGCACGTACCTGTCGACCGACGACAGCATGCTGGTCGACGGCGTGGACGGCGACTGGCTCTATGCCTGCGGCGACGCCAACGGCCGGGTGCTGCTGACCCACCAGGGCAAGTACCAGGCCCGCGCCTGCGGGATGGCCATTTCGGCGCGGGCGCGCGGCGAGCAGGTGCAGCCGGCCGCGTGGTCGCGGTATGCGGCGACGGCCGACCACCGCTCGGTGCCGCAGGTCGTGTTCACCGACCCGCAGGTCGCGGCGGTCGGGCTGACCGAGGCCGAGGCCCGCGAGCAGGGCCTCGACGTGCGCACGGTGGAGTACGAGCTGGGCAACATCGCGGGTGCCTCGCTGCGCGCCGACGGGTACTCGGGCTGGGCCAAGCTCGTTGTCGACGCGGGAACGCGCACCCTCGTCGGCGCCACGTTTCTCGGCTCCGACGTCGCCGAGCTGATCCATTCGGCCACGATCGCGGTGGTCGGCGAGGTGCCCGTCGACCGGCTGTGGCACGCCGTGCCGTCCTACCCGACGATCTCCGAGGTGTGGATCCGGCTGCTCGACCTGCTGTTCCGCGAGCTCGAGCTGCGCTGACCCTCCTGCCGTCGTGGTGCTCCGGCTCGTCGCGCCGGCGTTCCCGCCCACCGGATGACGGTCACGACGGCGACGAGCGCGAGCGCGAGGCCGAAGGAGCGGGCGCCGATCGTCGTCTTCAGCGCCTCCTGCGGCTGTGCGTAGAGGGGATACGCCGCAAGGGCAACGGCCAGCCACTCCCAGCGGGCCTCCACCGCCGCCAGCGCCACCAGGGTGAGGGCGTACCAGGGCTGTACCGGCGTCGCTACCAGCAGAGCCGCTCCGACCGTCCAGAGGGCCATCCGGGTCGGTGCGGGCCGGGAGCGCCAGCTGATCCCGATGACGGTCGCAACGACCAGCACGGCTACGACCTTGGCCGCGGAGCCGGACAGCCCTACGGTGCCCAGGAGCAGGAACCGGCCGCCGCTCGAGTAGCCCTCGACCGACAGGTACTGAGGTAGGAAGCCGAGCACCCCCGGGCCGACCGCGAGGACGTGAGGGACGTAGGACAGCGCCAGGAGCCCGACCGCAGCACCTAGCACCCGAAGCGGTCGCCGGCGAAGCGCCGCGGGCAGCAGCAGGGCGGGGTAGAGCTTGACCCCGACCGCGGCGCCGAGCAGCCCGCCCGCGAACGTGGCCCGCTTCCGCATCGCGAGGTGCAGTCCGGCCAGTCCGAGCAGCGCAGCGAGGGCGTCGACATGGGCATCGGAACCGACGTCGATGCCCGCCAGCGGCGACCAGGCATAGAGAGCCGCCCACCCCGCCGAGCGCCCGGCCGCGCGCAGCATCGCGACCAGCAGGGCCACCAGCGCGAGGGAACCGGCGTCTGCCCACAGCTGCAGGTGTCGCTCCCGGTCGAAGCCGGGCAGGTAGTGCTCGAGGAGGAACCACGCCTCGCCCACCGGCGGGTAGATGGTGTGCGCGTTGCGGTAGTTGATGCGGGTGCACGACGGCGTGGTCGGCGGCGTAGTGCAGCCAGCGGGGTCGGGGAACAGCCACCCGTCACGCAGCCGGGCGAGCGCCGGGTCGACCGGCGTGTGGCGGTAGGGGTCGATGCCCGCGGCCTGCACCCGGCCGTCCCAGGCGTAGCGGTACATGTCGTCCGACAGCTGAGGCCCGCGCCCGAAACCGGCGGCGGGCAGCGCGATGGCGCCGGCGGCGAGGACGAGCAGCACGAGGCCGCGCCGCGGAGCGGCGCGCTCAAGGTTGCGCGGAGCGGCACGCACCAGCAGCAGCGCGCCGAGCAGGGTGAGGGCCCACCACGCCTCGATCAGCCGCAGCATGGTGGCATGCCCGTGATCGGTCGGCGGCTGCCGCCCGACCCTCAGCTGGACGGCGACGAGCACCACGCCCACCGCTGCCGCGCCGAGGGTAGCGAGTGCAGGCAGCAGGGCAGCCGCCCGGCCCGGTCGCGTGCTGCGCCCCGGCGGGTAATCGGTCTGCTGCGCAGTCCCCACGCGGAAGAGCCTGCCACCGCCCGTGCTCTCGGCTCGTCTCGACGCTCGTGTCCGCAGGCGCAATCGCCCCGGCCGCAGACCGCCTCTGAGGTTGCAGGTGCGTAACCGCGCTCGGCATGGGAGGCTGCGGAGGGCGCGACTCGGCGGAAGGACCCTGACATGACCACGTATCTCGTCACCGGAGGCACTGGCCTGATCGGTCGGCAGCTGCTGACTCGGCTGCTGCGGCGTGACGATGCGGAGGTGTACGCGCTCGTCCGCGAGCAGTCGCTTGGGCGGCTGCAGAAGGCGTTGGCTGGGGTCGAGGGCGGATCGCGCGTCACCCCGCTGACCGGCGACCTCACGCTTGACGGCCTCGGGGTCTCCGCCGCGACCCGCGAGCGGCTGCGGGGCCGCATCGACCACCTGGTGCACCTGGCCGCCCTCTATGACATGACGGCGGGCGAGGAGCGCAACCAGCAGGTCAACGTGGCCGGAACCCGCCGGGTGGTCGAGCTGGCCGAAGACCTGCGAGTGGGCTGCCTGCACCACGTCTCCTCCGTGGCGGTGGCCGGCGATGCCCCCGGCGTGTTCACCGAGGACATGTTCGACGAGGGGCAGAACCTGCCCTCGCCGTACCACGCGACCAAGTTCGAGGCCGAGGCGCTGGTGCGCGGCGGATCCGTGCCCTGGCGGGTCTACCGGCCCGCCGTCGTGGTCGGTGACTCGCGGACCGGCGCGATGGACAAGGTCGATGGTCCGTACTACCTGTTCCCGACCATCGCCTTCCTCGCGGACGTCCCGGCCGCCAGCGCAGTGCCGCTGGTCAGCCCGGATCTCGGATCCACCAACGTCGTCCCCGTCGACTACGTCGCCGACGCCATCGACGCGCTCATGCACAAGCCCGGGCTCGACGGGCGCGCATTCCACCTGACCCACCCGCGTCCGCAGAAGCTGATCGACGTCTACAACGCCTTTGCCCGCGTCGCGGGTGCCCCGATCGTTCGGGTGGCACTGCCCAGCCTGCCCGGCGGGTCGCTGGTGCGTGAAGCAGCCGGCCTCGCTGCCCGGCTGCCCGGTGTCAGGCAGGCCGCCGAGCTGTCGCTGGCCCGGATCGGCGTCCCGTTCGAGGTGCTGCCGCACTCGACGTTCAACTGCGAGTTCTTGAGCACGGCCACCCGCGCGGAACTGGCCAGGGAGGGTGTGGCCGCGCCCCCAGAGGTCGACGACTACGCCGCCGTGCTCTGGAACTACTGGGCGATGAAGCTCGACCCGCTGCGCTTTCGTCGCGAGCGCGAGGGCGGGCCGCTGGCAGGCCGAACCGTCGCTGTCACGGGTGCCTCGTCGGGCATCGGCCGGGCGGCTGCCCTGCGGGTGGCCGAGCATGGCGGCGTACCGCTGCTGCTGGCACGGCGCACCGAGGAGCTGGAGAAGGTCCGGGAGCAGATCGAGGCCACCGGCGGGGAGGCGTACGTCTACTCAGTCGACCTGACCAACCAGGAGTCGGTCGACGCCTGCGTCAAGCAGATGCTCGCCGACCACGACGGCGTCGACATGCTCGTCAACAACGCCGGCCGCTCCATCCGCCGCTCGGTCAAGCTCTCCTACGACAGGTTCCACGACTACGAGCGCACGATGGCGCTCAACTACTTCGCGCCGGTCCGGCTCATTCTCGCGCTGCTGCCGAGCATGACCGAGCGGCAGTTCGGCCACGTCGTGAACGTCTCGTCCATCGGCGTGCAGACGAACGTGCCGCGCTTCTCGGCCTACGTCGCGAGCAAGGCGGCGCTCGACGCGTTCAGCCGGGTCGTCGCCACCGAGCTGGTCGGCGACGGGATCACCTTCACCAACGTGCACATGCCGCTGGTGCGCACCCCGATGATCGCCCCCACGACGATGTACGACCGGTTCCCGACCCTGTCGCCGGAGCAGGCGGGCCAGGTCATCGTCGACTCGCTGGTCAGGAAGCCCAAGCACTGGGGCACCCCGCTGGGGACCGCGGCCGTCGTGTCGACGGCGCTCGCCCCGCGGGTGGTCGACGCGATTCTGCACACCGCCTACCTCGCCTTCCCGGACTCCACGGCCGCCGGCGGCGAGGGAGGCAACCCGCTCAGCCAGGCGCCCGACGCCCTCTCCCGGGGGGCGGTCGTCATGATGCGGCTGCTGCCCGGAGTGCACTGGTAGCCCGGCGGTGACGACGCTGATGCCGCGGGCCGGACCAGCCGGCGCCGAGCGAGGTAGCGAGGCCGAGTCCGCTGCCGCCGACGCGGGCAGCGGCGGCAGCCTGGGCATGCCTGAGACCCACGCCGTCACCAACCAGGTGCCGCCGCTCGTCGGCCACGACGTCGCCGCCGACCCGCCACTGCTCGAGGCCGTCGCGCGGGAGAATGCGGCCTGGTGCATCGACGACCTGCACCGGCTCGGCCGGTTGGCCGGCAGCGAGCAGGCGCAGCGCTGGGGCGACGAGGCCAACCGCTACCCGCCGGAGCTGCGCACCCACGACCGGTACGGCAACCGCATCGATGAGGTCGAGTTCCACCCGTCCTGGCACGCGATGCTCGACGTCGCGGTCCGTGAGGGCCTGGGTGCGGTCCCGTGGACCGAGCCCGGCCCCGGCGCCCACGTCGCCCGGGCGGCGAGGTTCACCGTCTGGGGCACCGTCGACGCCGGCCACCTGTGCCCGATGTCGATGACGTACGCGGCTATCCCGGCGCTGCGGACCACTCCCGAGCTGGCCGCCGTCTATGAGCCGCTGCTGAGCAGCCGCGAGTACGACCCGGGGCTGCGCGAGCCCACCGGCAAACGCGGCCTTCTTGCCGGCATGGGGATGACGGAGAAACAGGGCGGCTCCGACGTCCGCAGCAACACGACGACAGCGACCCCCTCGGGCGACGGCAGCTACCGCCTGCGCGGGCACAAGTGGTTCACCAGCGCGCCGATGTGCGACGTGTTCCTCGTCCTCGCGCAGGCGCCGCGCGGGCTGTCGTGCTTCCTCGTCCCGCGGGTGCTCCACGACGGCAGCCGGAACCCGTTCCGCATCCAGCGCCTCAAGGACAAGCTGGGGAACCGCAGCAACGCCAGCTCCGAGCCCGAGTTCGACGACACCCTCGGGTGGCTCGCGGGGGAGGAGGGCCGGGGCGTGCGCACCATCATCGGGATGGTCGCGATGACCCGGCTCGACAACGTGGTGGGCTCGGCCGGTGCCATGCGGGCCGCGCTCGCGCAGGCGGTGCATCACGCGCGGCACCGCAGCGCGTTCGGCTCACTGCTGGTCGACAAGCCGCTGATGCGCAACGTGCTCGCCGACCTCGCCGTCGAGTCCGAGGCGGCGACTGCGCTAGCCTTCCGCCTGGCCGGTGCCGTCGACCGGGCCGCGCAGGGCGATGCCGGCGAGGCTGCGTTCGCCCGGCTGGCAACGGCCGCCGGCAAGTACTGGGTGTGCAAGCGGCAGCCGGCCGTGGTCGTCGAGGCGATGGAGTGCCTCGGTGGCAACGGTTACGTCGAGGAGTCGGGGCTGCCGCGGATGTACCGCGAGGCTCCGCTCAACGGCATCTGGGAGGGTTCGGGCAACGTCAACGCGCTCGACGTGCTGCGGGCGATGCTGCGCGAGCCCGACAGCGTCGAGGCGGTGCGGGCGGAGGTGGCCGCGGCGCTGGGGGCGGACGGCCGCCTGGATGCAGCCTGGCGGCAGGTGGAGCACGACCTCGCCGACCCGGCCGACCCCGAGCTGCGGGCGCGCCGGACGGTCGAGCGGCTCGCCCTCGTGCTGCAGGGCTCGCTGCTGGTCCGCCACGCGCCCAGCGCTGTTGCCGACGCCTTCTGCGCCTCCCGCCTAGCGGGTGACACGGGCCTCGCGTTCGGGACGCTGCCACGCGGCCTCGACCTCGAGGCGGTGCTGGAGCGGGCTCCGGCCGGCTGCTGACACGGGTCGCGCAGTCAGTTGCTGGCGGCGAGCACCCGAGCCGCAGCAGGCTGCTCGCCGGCGGCGGGAAGAAGGGAGCCGGGGCAGGGGCGCCCTTCATGCAGGTGCTGACGGATGGTCTTGGTCTCACCGACCCAGCGAAGGGGTCGGGAGGCCCCACAGGTTGCGCATGTAGCGCGCGGTCGAACGGGCATTCTCTGAGCAAACCCGACCTCAGTCACAGTCGCGTGACGAGTTGGTTACGGCTGGCTGGCACTTTGCTTGCGGCCCGTCTGCGGCCACAGCCCGTCCACGCCCCAGCGCACCCACCCCACAGCGCACCCACGCCACAGCGCGCCCCCGCCCCCGCCCCGCCCCGCCCCGCGCTCGACTCCGACCGTTCACGGAGCAGGCGTACAGCAACTTCTCAGCATCGGCGGTCATCGTCGATGAGGTGACGACGCAGAGCATGACGACGACATACCTGCCACCCGGCACCGCTCCAGACCTTGCGGACCGCCCAGCCGGCGCCGTCGGTTCGGCATCCCGCCCCCGGCGTGACGCCTCGCCACTGAGGCGCGTGCTGCGGGGGCGCCCGGATGACGCGGCATGGGTGCGCCCGGCGCTGCTGACGCTGCTCGTCGGCACCACGCTGCTGTACTTCTGGGACCTGGGCGCGAGCGGCTGGGGCAACAGCTTCTACTCCGCCGCCGTGCAGGCGGGCAGCAAGAGCTGGGAGGCGTTCTTCTTCGGCTCCTCCGACGCGGCCAACTCGATCACGGTCGACAAGCCGCCGGCGGCCCTGTGGGTCATGGAGCTGTCGGCTCGACTGTTCGGCGTCAACCACTGGAGCGTGCTCGGCCCCCAGGCCCTCGAGGGCGTCGCTGCTGTCGGCCTGCTCTACGCGGCCGTCCGCCGCCACTTCTCGGCGGCCGCGGGGCTCATCGCCGGAGCGGTGTTTGCCCTGACGCCCGTCGCGGTGCTGATGTTCCGGTTCAACAACCCCGACGCCCTGCTCGTGCTGCTCCTCGTCGCCGCGGCCTACGCACTGACACGTGCCCTGGACGCCGGGTCGACCCGCTGGCTGGCCCTCGCCGGCGCCCTGGTCGGGTTCGGCTTCCTCGCGAAGATGCTGCAGTCGCTGCTCGTCGTCCCGGCGTTCACGTTGGTCTACCTGCTGGCCGCTCCGGTCAGCCTCCGGCGGCGCATCATCGGGCTGCTCGTCTCCGGGCTGGCGATGGTCGCTGCTGCGGGGTGGTGGATCGCCGCCGTGGCGCTGACCCCGGCGTCCTCCCGCCCGTTCGTCGGCGGCTCGCAGCACAACAGCATTCTCGAGCTGACGTTCGGCTACAACGGGTTCGGGCGCCTCACCGGTAACGAGACCGGCAGCGTCGGCGGCGGCGGCTTCGGCGGTGCCGGCGCCGCAGGTGGCAGCCGCTGGGGGACGACCGGGGCCACGCGCGTGTTCGGCTCGGAGATGGGCACCCAGATCGCATGGCTGCTGCCCGCCGCGCTGCTGCTGCTCGCGGCCGGGCTGTGGTTCACCCGGCGGGCATCTCGGACGGACGGCCATCGCGCCTCCCTGCTGCTGTGGGGTGGGTGGCTGGTGGTCACCGGAGTCACGTTCAGCTACGCGCAGGGGATCATCCACCCGTACTACACGGTCGCGCTGGCTCCGGCCATCGGCGCCCTGGTCGGTGCGGGCAGCACCCTGCTGTGGGAGCGCCGTGAGTCGCTGGCCGCGCGGTTGCTGCTCGCTGCCGCAGTGGCGGGGACCGGCGTCTGGGCGTACGTGCAGCTCGACCGCACCCCGACGTTCCAGCCCTGGGTGCGCGTGACGGTCGCCTTCCTCGCCCTGGCTGCGGCGGTCATCTTCGTCGGCCTGCCGTGGCTCGGGCGCCGCCTTGTCACGGTGCTCGCGCTCGGTTCGCTCACCGCGGTCCTCGGAGCCCCGGCTGCCTACGCGGCCGATACCGCGACCACGCCGCACACCGGAGCCATTCCGTCAGCGGGGCCGTCGTCCGGCGGTCCTGGCGGCTTCGGCGGCGGCCGTTTCGGGGGGCTGCAGGGTGGGCGCCTCGGCTTCCCGGGCGCTGCTCCCGGCGGCCTGCCGGGTGGCGCGCTGCCGGGCGGAGGTTTCGCCGGCGGCACGGGCACTGCAGGCGCTCGCGGTGGGGTGGGCGGTGCCGGCGGCCTGCTGGGCTCGCGAACCCCGGCAGCGGCACTCGTCACGGCCCTCAAGGCCAACGCGTCCCAGTACACCTGGGTGGCAGCGACGGTCGGGTCGAACAGTGCTGCGGGAGTGCAGCTGGCGACCGGGCTGCCCGTGATGCCGATCGGCGGCTTCAACGGCAGTGACCCGTCGCCGACGCTCGCGCAGTTTCAGAGCGACGTCCGCGCCGGAACGATTCACTACTTCCTCACCGGCGGCGGCGGGTTTGGCGGCGGCGCGCAATCCGGGGGAAGTCAAGCGGCGAGCGAGATCACCGCCTGGGTGCAGGCTCACTACACCGCCAGCACGATCGGCGGCCAGACGGTGTACGACCTCAGCCCGGCCGGCACGGCCGGGTGAGCCGGTGGGCGCCGAAGGCACTGCGGCGCCCACCGACTATCGACCGGGTAGCAGCCTCAGGCGTCGATGGCGACGTGGGTTCGGCCCTGCGCCAGCTCACCCAGCACCTGAGCGGCTGTTGCTTCCTTGACGCTGGCGGCGACGATGTTGACCGAGTAGGGAGCGCCGCAGATGCGCAGGCTCTTCTCGACTGACTCCCGCCGCGGGCCGGCCGCCTGCAGTTCCCGCTCGACGTCGCGGGGCAGGACACACAGCATCCGGAACTGCCGGCCGATGCGGTGGACGTACAGGCGCTCGATGTCGTGCCACGCAAACCGCCGGACGCCGCCCTCCCCGCGAAAGGCTTGGACGAACAAGCCCTGTTCGTCTGCCGTCAGCAGCGGCGCCCGGTTGCGCAGCGACAGCACCGACATGACGACGATGAAGACGCCGGGGATCAGCAGGATCAGGCTGGCGGTCAAGAACACGAACGACAGCAGGGCGCCGCCCAGCACCAGAACCAGACCGAGGATCGTCTGCAACACGAAGCGGCGGGTGCTGTTGCGGACGACGAATGGAGCGGTGGCAGGCATGGACATGGCAACACCTCCGGGGTCCGCTCGCAAGTTACGGACTGCGACACCGCCACTACGCCAGCTCGGTGCAGCGGCCGAGCCGAGGAGGCGCTTGACGCATCGGGCTGGTCCGACCGCTGCGCTCGCTGTCCTCGGCGGGCTCGCCGCCGGGTGCGGGAGCAGCAGCGCGCCGAGCGACAGCACTCCCAGTTCCGGCGCGGCGGCGGTGGCGCCGACTACGGCCGCCGCCGCCCCGAGCGTCGGCTCCGCTGCCCCATCCAGTGCCCCATCCAGTGCCCCGTCGACTGTCCCGGCCACTTCGTCCGCGGCAAGCAGCACGGCAGGCAGCTGCAGTCAATCCGTCCACCAGACAGGCATGACACGAATCGTCGGGCTGGCGGACGACGCATCCACCGTGTGCCTGACGATCGGCGAGCAGCTGAGGGTCGTGCTGCCCGCTGACGCAATGGGAGGCTGGGCACAGGTCGGCGTCGTCGGACCGGCGTTGAGCCGGCCGCAGGCTCCAGCGGCCGTGCCCAGCGGCGAGACCGTTGCCACCACCCAGGCAACCGGGCCCGGGACCGGGCGGGTCCTCGCCGTGCAGGACTGCCCCGGGCAGCAGGGCTGCCGCACCTGGGTCGTCGAGGTGCGGGTGCGGGCAGCGCCGTGAGCAGGGACGGCCCAGTGACGGCGCAGTGACGGCACCGGTCCGGCACGTGGAGCACGTGATGGGCACGGCGGTGAGCTTCGACGTGCGCGACCCCGTTCCCTCCGAGGCGATAGGGGAAGCGGTCGCTGCCTTGCACGCCGCCGACCGGGTCTTCTCCCCCTACCGACCGGACAGCGCGGTCAGCGCCATTCAACGCGGCGAGGTCCGCCCCGACGAGTGCCCACCTGAGGTGATAGAGGTGGCGGCGCTCTGCCAGCGGCTGGAGGACGAGACGCGCGGCTGGTTCCGCGCCACGATCGCCGGCACGTTCGACCCCTCCGGCGCCGTCAAGGCGTGGGCTCTCGACCGGGCAGCCGCGGTGCTGCGCCGAGCGGGAGCCCGCAGGTTCTGCATCAACGGCGGCGGCGACATCGTCGTCGGGACGCGTCCTGAGCCCGGCCGGCTGTGGGGCGTCGGGGTCAGCGACCCCTTGGCGCGCGGCCGGATGGCGGCGGTGCTGCGATTGGAAGGCACAGCCGTTGCCACCTCGGGCACCGCCGAGCGCGGGGGCCACATCCGGCATCCGGTGACCGGGGCGCCGGCGACACAGTTGGCGAGCGTGACAGTCACAGGCCCCGACCTGGTCACGGCAGATGCCTGGGCCACTGCGGCGGTCGCGATGGGCTGGGCGGCTCCGGAGCGCCTTGCTGGGCTGGAGGGCTACGAGGCCCTGGTGATCGGGTGGAACGCGCAGCGGTGGGAGTCGACCGGCTTCCGGCATCTGAGCAGTTCAGGCATCTGAGCAGTTCAGGTGCCTGAGCAGATCACTATGAGGCGCGCAGGTGCGACCATCAGACAGCGCAACCCACAGGGGTGCCCGGCGCGCCTATCTGTACCCCTTGCTTCGTGGTGAGATAAGAGTCACTACATCGGACCTCCTGGGTCCCTGTCCGGCAGTGCAGGCAGGAGAGGCAGATGGGCAGCAGCGTGGCTCTCATCATCGGCGGTTGGCTCGTGGTCAGCGTGCCACTCGCTCTGGTCGTCGGACGCTGCATCGCCGCCCGCGACCGCGGCAGTTCCTTGCCTGGCGCGGAGCTGGAGCGCCTGGCGCCTGTGGGGTCGGCGCCACCGTCCGCCGTCATCGATCTGACCGATCGTGCGCTGGCGCGCTCGCGGCAAGGACTGCCACCGGGCTGAGCCGATCGCGCGTCGCGTAGGTCAGCCCGGAAGCGGTGCCGGCCCTCCAGGTTCGGGCGCGGGATCGGGCGTCGGCGTCGGCGACGGTGTCGGGCCGGGGTCGGGCAACGGCGGAGCCGGAGGCTCCGGTTGCGCCGGCGGCGGCGAGCCGGGCACGGGGGCAGGGTCCATTGGAGGTGCGCTCATGCGCGAGCCCTACCCGGCCCCGGCTGGTTCAGGCGGCCCCTGTGCGTCTAGCCGGCCGACTACAGGTAGGGCACCGGGTCAACCGGGGTGCCGTCCAGCCGAACCTCGAAGTGCAGGTGTGGGCCGGTCGACCAGCCCGTCGTCCCCACCCGGCCGATCAGCTGTCCGGCTTGCACGCTCTGCCCGACGCTGACGAGGATCGCCGACTGGTGGCCGTAGCACGTCGCGAGGCCGTCACCGCGGTCGATGCAGGTGAAGTTGCCGTAGCCCTGCTCCCAACCGGCGTAGGCGACCTCTCCGGAGGTCGCCGCCACGATGGGTGTTCCTGTGGGAGCGGCGATGTCCTGCCCGGGGTGGAAGCCCTGCACGCCGGTCAGAGGATCGACGCGGGGGCCGAAGCCTGAGCTGAACGAGCCCTGCACCGGCATCACGAACCCGCCGATGCCGGGCGCCGACCCCGGGGCGGGGAGTGCCTGGGCGTCGGGTTGCTGCGCCGACGGCACCGGCGGCACCGGCGGCACCGGCGGCACCGGCGGCACCGGCGGCACCGGCGGCACCGGCGGCACCGGCGGCACCGCCGGCGCCGGGGACGGGGATGAGCGGGCGGCCTGCCCCCTCGCGGCGGCCTGCGCAGCCGCATGCGCGGCCGCGGCCCGCGCCGCTGCTGCCGACGCTGCCGCGCGGGCCGCGGCAGCACGAGCGGCCGCCTGCACGGCCGCTCGTGCCCGCAGCACGGCGGCAAGGTGGTCGGACTCGGCTGCCAGGGTGCTGTAGCGCTCCCGCGCCGCGGTTGCTGCCTCGCGGGCAGCACCGAGCGCGCGCACCCGCTCGGCGCGCCCAGCCTGCACCTGAGCTTCTGCCGTGGCGGCCTGTCGGGACGACGTGCTCACGATGGCGACCTGGGTCTGTGCCGCACCGACCAGGCGGGCTGCCTGCGCGGTGACCGTCGTCAGCAGGCGCTGCTCGACGACGAGCGCGTCGGTAGCTTTGGTAAGCGCGGCGAGGCGACGGTGTCGCACCCCGGACAGGTGGTTGAGCAGCCCGAGGCGGTCGGCGAGCTCGTTCGGTTCCGCCATGGCAGAGATGGAGTCGAGCTCGGAGTTCAGGCCCGACTCGAAACTGGTGCGCAGCATGCTGCGCACGGCCTTGCGGGTAGCGCTCACCCTTGCCTGCGCCGCGGTGACGCGCCGCCGGGCCGCCTGCTCGTTGTCCCGGGCGACGGTCAACGCCGCCTGCTGCTGGCCCAGCAGGGTCCGTGCTGAGCTGAGCCGCTGGTTGGTCGACGTCAGCTCGGCCTCCGCGTGCGACACAGCGGCGTCGGCGGCAGCTACCCGATCGGCCGCTCCCTGAGCCGCGGCGTCGCGAGCGTCGGCATCTCCCGCGGCAGTGGCCGTGGCCGCGCGTAGCGAACGAAGGTCCTCCTGGTCGTCAGCGAGGGCACCGCTCGCGGGCAGCAGCAGCGGGGCGACGAGCGCCGCAACCGCCGTCGCCACCGCAACGGACCGGTTGGCACCAGGCATCCGGCTCCTTCGGTCGACGCCGCGCGACGGATAGTTGACGGCGAGTCACCATAAAGCAGCCGCCGTACTGGTCAGGTGAGGTCTTATCGGCGTGTCGGGGGATTGTTGGTGCGCCACGCACAGTGATCACCCAGTCGGGGCGTCTCTACCGGTGTGAGCTGAAGGAGATGACCTGCTGGATGCCCGTCGGCCGGTTGGTGTAGCGCAGCGTCGTCGGGAGAAGCCCGGGGACGAACGAGATGCGCTCCCGCTTGGCATCCGAGCGCCACGCGCTCGGGTTCGAGCCCTGTGCCGCCTGTAGCTGAGTACCGGCGGAGTCGATCGCCGCCCACACCGCCCGCTGGCACGCGGCCTTGTTGCCGGCGCCGCAGTAGTGGTTGGCAAACGGGGCCTGCACCTTGTCGCCGAGCAGCGTCCGGATGTCCTTGTCGAAGTACTGGTACCACCCGGTGTACTGACCCTTGGGGGGCAGCTCGAAGCGGGACACCAGCGTGTTGAGCTCGTCCAGCTGCGGGCCGAGGACGGGGCCCATGAACGCGTCGGCGACCTTCGGCCAGGCGGCGTCCATGACGGCGGCACCAGGATCGTCGATCGTGCCGGAGAGGTCGCGGTCGAGACGGCTGCCGCCGTGCTGGGTCCAGGCCTGCATCAGCGCCAGCATCTGCGCCGCTCGCGGGCTGGGAGCCGTCGACCCGGCGAGCAGGCGGCTGAGCAAGGGCACGGTGTCGACGGCCCGGACGTCCTGGGTGCCGGCGGCGTTCATGGCCGATGTCACGCTGGCGGGCGACCACTTGCCGTTCTGGGCCAGCCGGTCGAGGTTCTTGTTCAGCAGGTCGACCCGGCCGACCGGCCCGGCACGCATCCATTCGTCGTCAGCCGCGCCGAACCCGCGCGCGATGTTGTTGTTCCAGTTGACGATGCGCCCCCGCTGCGGGTCGATGCCGTGCGGATGCGCGTCGGCGCTGAGGTAGCCCGTCCACTCAAAGCCGCCCCGGCCGTCGGTCAGCAGGCCGGGGTCGACCGATGCCGGGCGCTGGGGCAGCAGGCCGGAGGTGTACTCGGCGATGTGCTGGGAGTCGATGTAGAAGGAGTTGAAGGTCTGCGGCGACCGGCTCGCGGCGGTGAAGAAGGTCTGCGGGCTGTCGACCACTCCGGTGGAGATGTCGTGGTAGAGCAGCAGGTCGAGCGCGTCCTTGCCAGAGCTCGAGCGCTTGGCCGAGATGGCGACCTTGCGGCCCTTGACCGTGGCGTAGCCCTGGACCGGGCCGTGCACCGTGGTGCGGAAGACGACACGCTGGTCAGGAGTGCCGCCCAACCCCTTGAGGACTCCAGCGTCGAACACGCCCATGGGGCGGCACGTGCCCTGGTACAGGTACTGAGTGTCGCTGCCGCCGCACAGCGTCTCGGCGTACTGGTCGATGAGGTCACCGCTGGCCGAGGTCAGTGTCGTGGCGAAGTCGGCCCCACGCCCGATGAGCATGTAGCCAGGGAACGGCGCCGACGTGGCTCCGCGCCACACCAATCCGGGAGCGTGCATGTCGATCTCGTAGGTCAGGCCCGGGTAGTAGTAGCCGATCTGCGGGCCGCCGACCAGCAGCGGGTGCCCGGTCGTCGAGTGGGCCGCATCGATCATCAGCTCGTTCGACGCCCGCGCGGGGGCGGGGGCCTGGACCGGTTGGCCAGCCGCCGCCACCGGCGTGTAGCTGCCCGAGTCGACGAGGATGTTGCCGGTGGCGTGCTGGGGCAGCTGCTCGTAGGGGAATTGGCCGTCGATCGATGTCGGCTGCTCGGGGTCGTCGTGCTGGCGCAGATCGTTGAACACCGTCATGCCGCGCTGGGCGCCGAGGCGCGTCTGCAGCCCGGACAGGAACTGGGTGCGCCGCGCCTCGTCGCCGCCACCTTGACCGACGAACTGCCCCTTCAGGGCCTCCAGGGCGAACGTGTCGTTGCGCGTCCAGGGCTTGGCGTTCGACTTCTTGGCGGCGTGGTAGGCGTTGACGCCGGCAGAGAACGTGTCGATGTCGTGCAGGACCTGGCGGCCGGTGGGGCCGGCCTGCTCGAGCTCGGTGCTCTGGCGCGCCAGGGTCTGCTCGGTCTGGGCACTGGGGACGAAGTTCTGCAGCTTCGAGATGAGGTCGAGCGCGTCGAGGCCAGGGGCGTCAACCGCGGCGACCCGCGAGTTGTAGCGCGCCTGCTCCAGCAGCAGCCCCCGGTCCTCGGCGGCGATCCATCCTGATGCCCAGATGCCGCCGTCGTAGGACTGCGCGTTCACGTGCGGCACGTGCAGCTTGTCGCGCATGATCTGCACCCCCGCCTGGGGAACCTGCTCGACCTGGCCCGGGCCGTCGGCGCCGACGCCGAATCCCTCGGACTTGAAGTCGGTCAGCAAATCCTTGTCGGTGACCTTGTCGAACAGCGGGGTGAGCGCGTCGTACATCGACGCTTGTGTCGTGGCGCCGGCCGGCGGGGGGACGGACCCGTACTGCCCGTGCGGCAGGATGTTGCGCGCGTAGGCCGCGTAGTCGTGGTCCGGACCCTGGGCACCAGCAGGGGACGCAGGAGCGCTGGAGGCTGCGTCTTCGCCGGCCTTGGGGTGCGATGAGCCGGAGCAGGCCACCGCCGTAACGGCGAGGATCGCGCTGAACAGGGCGCCCGCTGCACGCACAACCGACCGTGACATAGGTCGCACTCTAGGGGGGCGGTCTGCCGGAGCTGCCGTCGTCCACAGGTGCAGTTGCTGGACGGCGGTGCCCCGAGTACCTGCAGACCGTCAGGCGGAGACGCGCTCCTGCAGCCGCGCCAGCGTCTTCTTGATGCTGCGAGCGTTGGCGGCTGGCACGCCGGTGCGGTCGTAGACGTCGCGCAGGAGCGCGCCCCGCCAGTCGAACGTCTCCGTGACGCGGGTGCCACCGCCCGGCGCCGGCTCGAGCTCGTAGCGCCAGATGTGCCGGCCGAAGTGGCGCCATCCGATGCGCCGGCCCTCCTCGAACTCGACCACCGTGTTGCGGATGACGTAGGGCACGACGATGCGCATGCGCGTGCCGAACGTCGAACCCAGCGAGAGTCGCGACGGGCCGCTGATCCCCGCCTTGACCGTGCCGGAGCCGTCGAACTCGGCGTGCCGGCGCGGGTCGGCCAGCAGCTCGAAGACCGCCTCGGGAGGCGCATCGACAATGGTGGAGCGGGACACGGTGCGAGATTCCGGGGCGGCCATGGCATTGGTCTGTCCGGCTGGCTGCCGACCGAACCGCGGCAGCGCGGTCAGCCCCGGGCATAGAGGACGTCGGCGGCCCAGCGCACGAAGCCGAGTCGCTCGTAGACGTGGACGGCTCGGGTGTTGGAATCGTCGACGTACAGCATCGCCGAGGTGAGCCCGCTCGAGCGCAAGTGCCGCAGCCCGATCAGCGTCAGGGCGGGCCCGAGGCCCCGGCCGGCCTCCGAGGGATCCACGCCGACGACGTACACCTCACCGATCGGCGGGTGGCCGTGGTCGGAGCTGAGGTCCTCGCCGTGCACTTTCGTCCAGTGGAAGCCCACCAGCCGGTCGTCGTGTTCGGCGAGGAAGAACCCGGCAGGGTCGAACCAGGGCTCGGCCTCGCGCATCAGCAGGTCGTCCTCGGTCCAGCCCCCCTGGTCAGGGTGCTGGACGAACGCCGCGTTGTTGACCGCGACCCACGCCTGCTCGTCCACCCCCGGTGTGAAGGTCCGGATGCTGATGCCGGCCGGCAGCGTCGGGCTGGGCAGCGGCGACAGCAGCGAGCGTCGCATCTGCCACAGCACCCTGGCCCGGTCGAAGCCGCGGGCGGCGGCGAGCCGCTCTGCGCCCGGCTGCTGCCCGTGAGCCCACAGCCGCAGCCGGCCGCCGGACGCACTGCGGGACTGTTCGAGCAGCGCGTCGACGAGCAGCCCGGCGACGCCGCGCCGCCGGGCTGTGGGTGCGACGGCGAGCTCCGCACTCGCGCCCTCGACGGGGTCGGTGACGTCAAGGTGGGCGTACCCGACGAGCGTGCTGCCATCGGCGCGGGCCAGCAGGTTGCGGACGGGTGCGTCGCCGCCGTGGCGTAGGTGCAGCAGGACGTGCTCGGACAGCGGGGCGACCCCGTCAGCCTCGGCGACGGCCGCGACCAGGTGGGTGACCTCGTCGATCTCGCTGGGTTGCAGGCGGCCATGGGACTCGACGTGGATCACTGCAGGAACGTAACCACCAGGACCCTCAGCGGCTCGCCGGGCCCGGGCCCGGGTGGTCTGGGCTGCAAGTCAAGCGGACCGCGCCGAGAACTCCTCCGACACGACGACGACTGCGGGTGTGACGAACTTGTAGCCGACGTGCCGCACGGTGCCGATCAGCGCCTCGTGCTCGGTGCCGAGCTTGGCGCGCAGCCGCCGGACGTGGACGTCGACCGTGCGAGTGCCGCCGTAGTAGTCGTAGCCCCAGACCTCCTGCAGCAGCTGGGCGCGGGTGAAGACCCGGCCGGGGTGCTGGGCGAGGAACTTCAGCAGCTCGAACTCCTTGAAGGTCAGCTCGAGCGGGTTGCCGCGCAGCCGCGCCGAGTACGTGACCTCGTCGATCGACAGCTCGCCCACCTTGACCGTGCACTGCGGGCTCTCGGCGGCGCTCCGACCGACCCGGCCGCTGGCCAGCCGCAGCCGCGCCTCGACCTCAGCCGGACCAGCGGTGTCGAGCAGCACGTCGTCGAGCTCCCAGTCGGCCGATACGGCGACGAGACCACCCTCGACCAGCACCCCGATCAGCGGCACGGACATGCCGGTCGTGCGCAGCAGTCGCGACAGGCCGCGGCCGGCGGCGAGGTCACGCCGGGCGTCGATGAGCACCGCGTCGACCGGGGGCAGGTCGAGCAGCGCTGTTGCCTCGGGGGGAGCCGTCCGCACCTGGTGCGGAAGCAGGGACAGCGCGGGCAGGACGTCGGCGGCGCCGGAGCGCGAACACGTGAGCAGCAGGACGACAGCCATGGGGGCCCCTTGAAGCACGAAGATTGAGCAACAGGACAGCCGGGGCATCGTCGACCCGATCTCAGGTGAGGATAGCGGTTGTGAGTCACACACGCCTCCCCAGCGCGCCGCGCCGGCAGGACGCGGGCGGTGCGGGGGCCGAGCAGGTCCTGCTGCGCACCTGCGATGCCGTCCGGTTGTCGGCGGTCCTGCTGCACGCGGGCCGTCCGTTCTCGGACCGTGATCCCCCGCCGCGCGCCGAGGCCCGACCGATCGGAGTCGTGCTGCTGCCCGGCTTCACCGGCTGCAGTGGCAGGCCGGGCGTCGACCGCGTGGCGCAGGCGCTGACGGCGTACGCCGACGTGCTGGTCGTCAACCTGCGCGGACACGGAGCGTCCGCCGGCCTGTCGACGTTGGGCGACCGCGAGGTGTTCGACGTTGACGTTGCCGTGGGGGAGATGCGTCGCCGTGGGTACTCCGCCGTCGTGACGGTCGGGTGGTCGATGGGCGGGACCTGTGCCCTGCGGCACGCCGCTCTCGTCGGGGAGCAGGTGCAGCTGCGGCCCGTTGAGCATCCCGCTGATGCTGTCGTGACGGTGAGCTCGGCGGGCTGGTGGTTCTACCGCGGCACCGCGCCGATGCGCCGGCTGCACTGGCTCGTGCAGACGCCTCTCGGTCGGCGGGTGGCGCAGCGGGTCTTCGGGGTCCGCATCGACTCGACCGGCTGGGCAGCCACCCCGCTCGACCCGACGGAGGCGGCTGCCCGGCTCGACGTGCCCCTGCTGGTGGTGCACGGCGACGCCGACGGCTACCTGCCCGTCGACCACGCGCGGGCCATCGCCGCCGCGGCGGGCAGCGACGCCGAGCTGTGGGAGGTGCCGGGGTTCGGCCATGCGGAGGAGGCGGCAGGCCTCGAGCTGCTGGCTCGCATCGGCGAGGCCCTGCCGGGGTTGGTGGCACGCGGGCGTGCGCCGGCGGCCGGCACGTGACCGGCGAGCAGCGGCCCGGCGAGCCGGGGCGCATCCAGCAGGGGCCCGGCGAGCAGCGGGGCAGCCAGCAGGCGGCCGGCCCGCCGGGAGTCGTCACCGTTCGGTACTGGGCGGCGGCTCGCGCGGCTGCCGGGGTAGCGGAGGAGTCGCTGCCGGCAGCGACACTGGCCGAGCTCGTCGAGCTGCTCGGCCAGCGGCACGGTCCGGCCCTGGCCCGGGTGCTGTCCTACTGCAGCTTCGTCATCGACGGGACGCCGGCCGGCGGGGGGCGGCGCGAGCGCGCGGGCGTCATCGCGCCCGGTGAGCAGGCGCCGCCGCTGCCGGGTGTCGACCTCGCGCCCGGTTGCGTCATTGAGGTGCTCCCGCCCTTCGCGGGCGGCTCGAGCGACCATCCCGTCGCGGCGCCCGGCGCGACCCGGAAGACGGGCCTGGTGCGGCCGCCCGACCAGCGGCTCGTCGCCGTTGCTGCGGCCGTTCTCGCCGCGGCCGTTCTCGCGGGGGCGCTCGAGTGGAGCCGCGTCGCGCTCGCGGTGGCTCTGGTCCTGGTGCAGTTCGCGCTGGCACTGGGCTGGACGCGCGGGCTTTCGGGCGGCTCCCATCTGGCCGTGCTGCCAGTCCTCGCCGCTGTTGTCGCCGATGGGGTGCTGCTGGGTGACCGCACCCGCGCGGGCGAGGTCGTGGCAGCAGTCGTCGGCCTGGCGTTCGTCGCGGCACTGGTCCAGCAGCTCGCCAGGCAGCCGCGGGTGCAGGTGACCGCTCAGCTGGCGACCGTTGTTGCCGGAGTGTTTGTCGTCACCGTTGCTGCGCTGGTGCTGCCGCTGCGCGAGCTGCCGGACGGCGTCGCGGCCTCGCACGTGACCCTGGCGGGCGCCGGGGTGGCCGTCGTCGTGGGACGCCTCCTCCCGGTGCCGCTGATTCTCTCGCATGCCGTGGGCGTGGTGGCCGCCGCGCTCGTGGGTGGGCTGCTCGCCCGCGGCGGACTGTCGGTGGTGGAGGCCGCGGGCGTGGCCGCCGCTGCCGCCCTGGGGGCAGCCGTCACCGACCTCGCCGTGCAGCGGGCGGCCGCCGGGCACGACGAGCTGGGTCCGGCAGCCGCGTTGAGCGTGCTCCCGGTGGCCCTCGCGATCCCCTTGGGCTACCTCGTCGCGCACTGGGTCGCCAGCTGATCGAGGTCGCCAGCTGATCAAGCCTGCCGCCCTGGTCCCGCGACCGCATTGTCCGGGTACTGACCGATCCGCTCGGGGGTAGGGGCCGGGCATGCGCAAGCTCGTCGGTCTGCTCGTCGTCGCTGCCGTGCTCGTCGGCATCGACCGGGGCGCCGCGGCCCTTGCCGCCCGGACCATCGCCAAGCGGGCACAGGACAGCCAGCACCTGACGAAGCGCCCTGAGGTATCGGTGCGCGGCTTCCCCTTCCTGACGCAGGTGCTCGGAGGGCGCTACACGGAGGTGTCGGCGCGGCTGCACGACGTCCCGATCCAGGGGCCGCGGCTGCGCGACGTCGCGGTCACCGCCTACGACGTTCGGGTGCCGCTGACCGATATCCTCGGCGGGTCGGTCCAGCAGGTGCCGGTCGGGCACGCCGACGGCTCGATCATCATCGCCTACCCGGACCTCAACGCCTACCTGGTCCAGCGGATCAACGGCGTGGTCGGCGGGGCCGCTGAGGTGACGGCGCGCGACGACAAGGGGCGCCTGCGGCTGACCGGCAGCGTCGAGCTGCCCCTCGTCGGGCGGCAGAGCGCGTCCGGCGATGCCGACCTCAACGTCGTCGGCAACCAGGTGACGCTGCGGCCCTCTGTAGTCGACGTCGCTGGACGGGTGCTGCCGGGTTACCTGAGCGCCATCGTCTCCGACGCGCTGACCGTGCACCTCTCGCTGGACAGCCTGCCGTTCGGGGTCCGCCTCACCCGCGTGCGCTCCACCAGCGAGGGGCTCGCTCTCGACGGTGCGGCCGACGGGCTCGTCGTCTCCTCGACCGGCGCGCAGCGTGGGTGAACGCCGCTCGGCGGTCTGGCCGCGGGGCACAAGCCACAGTCGGCTAAGGTTGGGCCCACCATGGCAAACGTCTTGCTGGTGAAGCGCCGCGCGGTCGACCTGTGCCGCGTGGGCAGCTGCCTGTGTCGACCCTGAGCCTGCGCCGACGTTCCGTCCGCGCCGCTGTTGCCTGCTGACGACTGCGGTCTCGTGCTGAGCCCGAACCGGCGCGCGCACGTCGTCAGCCTGTACATCCCGTGCCACACCACCCCGAGCATCCGTTAAAGGAGTTGTTCCCATGAGCCGCGCTGACGTGCTCGTAGACGCCGACTGGGCCGAGTCCCACCTCGACGACCCGAAGATCGTCTTCGTCGAGGTCGACGAGGACGTGTCCGCCTACGACAAGAACCACATCAAGGGCGCTGTGCGCCTGGACTGGAAGAGCGAGCTGCAGGACCCGCTGCGCCGCGACTTCGTCGACAAGGCCGGCTTCGAGAAGCTGATGTCCGAGAAGGGCATCTCGAACGACGACACCGTCGTGCTCTACGGCGGCAACAACAACTGGTTCGCCTCGTACGCCTACTGGTACTTCAAGCTCTACGGCCACCGGGACGTCAAACTGCTCGACGGCGGCCGCAAGAAGTGGGAGCTCGATGCGCGCTCCCTCGTCTCCGACGTCGTGGAGCGTCCGGCCACGCAGTACCAGGCCGACGGGCCGCGTACCGACATCCGAGCCTTTCGGGACGAGGTTCTGCAGGCCATCGGCCAGCAGAACCTGGTCGACGTCCGCTCCCCGGACGAGTTCAGCGGCAAGCTGCTCGCCCCGGCGCACCTTCCGCAGGAGCAGTCGCAGCGGGCCGGCCACATCCCCACCGCGAAGAACGTGCCCTGGTCCAAGGCGGCGAACGACGACGGCACCTTCAAGTCCGACGACGAGCTGAAGTCGCTGTACAGCGAGGCCGGCGTCGACTGGGGCACGGACACCATCGCCTACTGCCGCATCGGTGAGCGCAGCGCACACACCTGGTTCGTGCTGCACGAGCTGCTGGGGGAGAAGAACGTCAAGAACTACGACGGCTCCTGGACCGAGTACGGCTCGCTCGTCGGCGTCCCGGTCGAGAAGGGGGCCTGACATGTGTGCTCCCCCCGTTGGAGGGCTGTCGGTAGAGGGCATCGACGTCGGCAAGGAGTCGGTCATCCAGGGCAGCGTGCGCAAGGGTAGTGAGCCGGTTGCCTCGGCCTACGTGCGCCTGCTCGACGCCTCGGGCGAGTTCACGGCCGAGGTCGTGACCTCAGACGAGGGCCACTTCCGCTTCTTCGCCCGTCCTGGTGAGTGGACGCTGCGGGCGCTGTCGTCGAAGGGCGCCGGCGAGCGCAAGGTCGTTGCGCAGCAGGGCCACGCGGTCGACGCCGAGGTCGTCATCGGCGACTAATCGCAGGCCCTCGCACACAAGCGGGCGCTCATCGGCAGCTGACCTGCCGGTGAGCGCCCCTTCTGCTGTGACCGCTCGCTCCGGAACGCTCCGGGGCGGCTTACGATGCACGGGTGCTCGAACTGGTCTACACGGCGCTGCTCGTCGTCATCTTCGCCGTGATCGGCTGGTTCGCCTGCTACGTGGTCTACAAGCTCTACGAGGGCCAGCGCTAATCGTCGGCACCGGCTCGTCGTGACCGACAGCGGCCCCCCGGGCCTGCATCCGCTGCTGGCGCCGCTGGCGTTCCTGGTTGGCACCTGGCGCGGCGAGGGCATCGGCGGACACCCCGACATCGAGGACTTCCCCTACGCCCAGGAAGCCTCGTTCGTCCCCCTGCCCGGCAAGCCCGCGATCGGCTACTCCTCGCGCACCTGGCGGCCGGGCACCCTTCAGCCGCTGGCCACCGAAGTGGGGTTCTGGCGCATGGCGGGGCCGGAAGGCCAGCGGGTCGTCGAGCTGATGCTGGCGCACCCGTTCGGCATCGTCGAGCTCTACGTGGGGACGGTTGCCGGGACCAAGATTGAGCTGACGAGCAACGTGACCGTCCGGACGGCAACGGCGCGCACCGTGGAGCGCAGCGAGCGGCTCTACGGCTTGGTCGAGGGCGACCTGGCCTACGCGGTCGACATGGCGGCCGAGGGACATCCGCTCACCCCGCACCTGTCGGCGCGCCTGGTCCGCAGCTGACGCTCGCGCAGCGCCTCCAGGAAGTGCGTCCGGGCATGACGAACCCCCGGGCACTTCCGCCGCTGCGCGACGGGCCGTCTGGACGGGACGGCGCCCGGGGGTTCGGGTGATCTGCCTGGTACTCGCCGGCGCCGGCGCTCGTATCGCACCGAACCGGGCTGACCACGAGACCGGCGACTAGCGGACAGTCACCTCACGAGTCCGACTGGTACTCAAAGTCTGGACCACCTCCTCTCTCGTGTCCGACGAGCCTACGACGCGTTTCGTGCGCCGGACAAGCCCCTCTCGGGCGGTCTGCTCAGGGCGAACGGAGCCCGCGCATCAGCAAACGGCTGTCAGCGGACGGCCATCAGCGGACAGCGTCCTGGAAGGCGCGTTCCAACGCATCACGCAGTCGGGTGACGATCGGACCCACCGACCCGGTTCCGACGGCGCCGGCATCGAGCCGCACCACCGGCGCGACCCCCCGGACGCTGGACACCAGCGCCACCTCGTCCGCATGTCGGAGCTCGTCCACTGTGATGCGGCGGCGCATCACGGCGTCACCTAGCGCGGCGACGGTCGTGCCGGGCAGGATGCCAACCTCCTCGGCTGGCGGGGTCGCGGCTTGGCCGCCGCGGACGACGAGCACCGTCGCGGTCGGCGCTTCCAGCACCTCGCCGTCGCCGGACACCCAGATGGCGTCCTCGGCTCCGGCCGCCGCCGCGGCGCGGAGCCCGGCCATGGCCGTGGCGTACGACGTTGACTTGACCCCACCGAGCAGCCACGGGGCCTCGGGCCGCAGCGTAGCGGGCACGCCGAGGGTGAGCGTCACCGCGGCGATCCCTAGCTCGCGCATGCCTGCATACGCGCTGTCGACTGCGGTAACCAGGGCGAACACCCGTCCGACTCCGGTGCCGGCGGGCCCCTTGGTCGCGACCAGCCGCAGGCTCGCCTCCGCCGGTCCGAAGCCGTCGAGAGCAGCAGCGCTGAGGGCGAGCAGGTCGGCCTCGGGTGGGAGCGACAGGCCGATCACCGCCGCGCTTCGCCGCATCCGGGCCAGGTGCGCGTCGAGCACGAACGCCCGGCCGCCGGCCGCCCGAGCCGTCTCGAAGACCCCCTCTCCACGCAGCACCGCGAGGTCGTCCGCGCGGATCAACGGCAGTTCGGGATCGACGAGGCGAGGACCGTCCCCGGCGAGGACGGCGAGGGCGGCAGGGCTCATCCAGGCAGCGTAGGCTTGATCAGCAGGGTGAGCCGTCCGGCTTCGGGGTGTCGTGGGTCGAGCACCACCGGGCGCAGGCCGGTGGGGGCGGCGGATGGACTGGCAGGATCGGCTGCGCGCGAGCGGGCATCGTCTGACGCCGCAGCGCCAGCTGGTGCTGGAGGCCGTGGTCGAGCTGGGGCATGCCACGCCTGATGAGATCCTCTCGCGGGTGCAGCGCACGGCCGCTGCCGTCAACGCCTCGACCGTGTACCGCACCCTCGACCTGCTCGAAGAGCTCCAGCTGGTCACCCACGCCCACCTTGGGCACGGGGCGCCGACGTTCCACCCGATCACTGATGACCCGCATGCCCATCTGGTGTGCAGCAGATGCCACCGCGTCGAGGAGGTCGAGACCGCCATGCTCGCTCAGGTATGCGATGAACTGGCCCGGGAGCGGGGGTTCCGCGTCGACGTGGGCCACGTCGCTTTGACCGGACTGTGCCAGGAGTGCTCGGCATGACAGCCGAACCTGCCGCCCTTGATACCGCGGCGGCGGACCACGTCGCCGCCAGCCGCCACCGGTCGCCGCTGCTCGACCGGGCGGGAGCCGTGGCCGGGCAGGAGCCCGACGCCGCTGTCGCGGCGCACTACGGCGACCCGCTGCGCGAGCAGCGGCTGTTGTCCACCGGCCGGGTCGTGGTCGACCGCTCGCATCGTGACGTCCTCACCGTCACCGGCCCCGACCGGCTCTCCTGGTTGCACAGCCTCACCAGCCAGCACCTGGAGGCCCTGCCGCCGGGTGCTGCCATCGAGGCTCTCGTGCTCAGCCCCAACGGGCACATCGAGCACCACCTCGCCGTCGTCGACGACGGGACGAGCACCTGGATCGACGTGGAGCCCGGCACCAGCCAGGCACTGCTCGCCTTCCTCGACCGGATGCGCTTCATGCTGCGGGTCGAACTGGCCGACCGCACCGACGACACGGCCGTGCTGACCGTGGTTGACCACGGCGGGCCGGCCGAGCTGCTGGCGAGCGAGGCCCGCTCCATCCGCCCGATGCCCTGGGGCACTGACCTGCTCGTGCCGCGCGACCAGTTGGTGCAGGCCGCCGAGGCGATCGGGTACCCGGTCGTCGGGCATGACGCCTTCGAAGCCGTTCGGGTCGAGCAGGGGCGGCCCCGCCTGGGCTTCGAGACCGACCACCGCACGATTCCCAACGAGACGCCGTGGCTGCAGGCGGCCGTACACCTGCAGAAGGGTTGCTACCGCGGGCAGGAGACCGTGGCGAGGACCCACAACCTGGGCCGCCCGCCGCGCAAGCTGGTCCGCCTGCAGCTCGACGGCGGCCTTCCCGCCCGTGGCGCTCCGGTGGCCTGGGAGGGGCGGACCGTCGGCCGCGTGACGACCCCGGCGTACCACTGGGAGCTGGGCCCCATCGCACTCGCCATTCTCAAGCGGAACGTGCCGGGGGAGGCGCCGCTGCTGACGGACGGCCTGGCAGCAGCCATCGGGTGACCGGTCGCTGACTCCGCCCTGCCGCGGCGGCTGCACCCCGCCTACCGGCCGCTGCACCCCCTGCGGCCTACCGGCCACTGCACCCCCTGCGGCCTACCGGCCACTGCACCCCCTGCGGCCTACCGGCCACTGCACCCCCTGCGGCCTACCGGCCACTGCACCCCCTGCGGC